>Ga0105047_10003892_pt1 | contig 26201 bp, 18 predicted proteins | sample MAT04_FD_78384 | JGI IMG/M metagenome (GOLD analysis project Ga0105047, IMG submission 78384) | Freshwater microbial communities from Lake Fryxell liftoff mats and glacier meltwater in Antarctica - MAT-04 (megahit assembly) | ecosystem: Environmental > Aquatic > Freshwater > Ice > Liftoff...
CAAAACAGACCATCACCGCAAATACCGGCGGTTATCAACTGAAAGAACTCAGGGGAACAATTAAACAGTACGATGGTACCGGCCATCTTGTCAGTGTCACCGACAGGAACAGCAATACTCGAAGCTACACCCGAATTTCGGGGACACGACATTTAATTATTCAGTCCACTCGCTCCTTTCTTCTTTAATTGCGATAGCGACAAACCAAGGGATTACTTTCAAAAGTAGGACTAGTGTCATAGCATAATCCCTGGAGATAAGGAGTTCTGAACTTGGTTAATGTAGTCGTGGAAACGGCATAAGGATCCGTAGCGAAAAAATGAAAATGAACATGTTATTTCGTGACGGCTTTAAAATCCTTCGACAACGGGGTGTTCGGTAAAGCCCCAGTAGGGATAATCCTGGCGGTAACCGGCAACTCGGCCTGGGCTGTGTTCCCGACTGGCCACCAGCCAGAGGGTGCTTTGCATCCCTGGTTTGTCCGACAACTCGCCGTCGTCAGGTATATCCGGATACAGCACCATGGCGTTGTCGGCACTGTATTCAATATCCCCGGAACCTTTAAAGACCCCAAGGTGCGGTTCCTCCCGGTAGGAACCTGCAGCTCCCCGGGAGAGTTCGGAAATAACGAGAAAGGAAACATGAAGATCATCGCGCATCGACTCCATTTGCCGCAGCCAGGCATCAATGCCGGTACGCCGTTCGGTAAATTCATTGAACGGTAACTTGTGCAGACTGTCGATTATCACTACCGTGTATTCACTTCGCGTTTCGTGGCGAATAAAGTCTATATGTTTGCGCATCAGTTCGGGAGTCACCTTGCGATCATTAATGACCCGCCAGAAAAAGAGCATTTTCTCAAGACTGTTGGTCGCCGCCCGGGCCTTCTGCCTTTGTTCCTCCGAGGCGTTTCCCGTTCTGAATTGACCGGTTGACAAGCGGGCCAGGCGACAGAGGGTGCGTTGATAGATCTTCTGTCGGCCGTTTTCAAAATCGTAGTAGAGAACCGGTATCTTTTTCAAAGCCATTTCCGAGGCTATCTGAATAACAAAGGTCGATTTCCCGACCTTCGGCGCCCCACCTATCACATTAATTCCATGAATGCCGCCAATGGCGCCATCAAGGAGTGAAAAACCGCAGGCAAGATTCTGGAATTCCTCCCCCTGTTCTTGCTCAAGGGTTTGCAAAAACAGCTGGTATTCGCGTTGCGGCGAAGTAAAAGGTGAAAAGGCGCGGGACAGCCGAACCATTTCACTTACTTTTCCGGCAAAGGCCTTTCCGGAATCCTTGGCCAAGCGGCGGAGGGTGGCGTGTTTCGGTGCATTCGCCTGCCAAGCAAGTATCCTCGCCTTGTAACCGACCCGTGATGCCAGATTGCGGGCAGCGGTCTCCGATTCGAGACTATTGCCGATAGCGAGAAAAAGAGTCTTTACTTTGGCAAACAGCTTGGCGGGAAGTTTTTCGAGCGCCGTATAATGGGCCACCGCCACTCCCGGAAACCCCAACTGCTTCAGGGTCAAAAGGTTTTCTTCGCCCTCACAGAGAAACAATGCGCCGTTTTCACATCGCTGTATATCTTCGATATTATAGAGATTAAACGGATCACGACTGAAGTCCTGGTTACCGTGCCAAAAATAGTCTTCCGTGCGGTCGGGATGAACGCAACGGGCAGAATAGCAGTTACCGTCTTCCTGGAAATAGGGCAAAACCAGATACCGGCCATTGAACCCCACCTGCATCTCCTGGAGAGCTGCCCGGCCTATTTGGCTTTCTTTGAAGAGGCTATAAAGCGCGTCGGTTATCCTGTCCCGATAGGTAGCAATTTCATCGTTGATATTTTCCACCGGATATTCCGGCTGCACCCCGGCGACCTCCTGCTCCGGAATATATCCCGGCACTTCGCTTAAGGCGATGGCGGCAAGGCGGGCGAACCAAAGGGGAAAGCCTCCGGGAACGCAGCGATTCTGGCAACGAAAATACCCGTGAAAAAAACTCTGGTGATTTAAAAAGACGACGAGGCGACCGCTTTCATAGCCATGTTCCTTGCAGAAGGGACAGGCGGCGGTCATGGTTTCCTGCCATTCCCCGCCAAGACGTTTCAAATAAAACTGAGAAATGGAATCGTTGCCCTGGCTCATGGCATTCCTCGCCAAGAATCCTGTCGGCAAAATCCTCGATAAGAGACCTTACTCATTGTACCAGCGCTTCGCGATTGGCTGCTTTGATGATTTCCTGAAGCTTTCTATTCTCCAGCGCCACATCAAATCTGACATGGACGGAATAATCACTCTCCACCGCATAGGTGCAGCGAACTGCAAGAATATCACCGGTCATCCAGGCGAATTCTCCAGGTTTTTCACCCGCCGGCAGCTTCACCTGAACCCTCCGTCCCAGCAGGAGACGAGCATTGTCCTTCTTGGAAATCCGCACCTGATAGGCAATTCCCCCTAGGGATACATCGGATAATTCAACCATGGCATTCACTCCGATACTCTGGCCGAGATTATCAAGCAGTAATGTACCCACCCGACCGGAGATCTTGAACCGTTCCTGCGTTCTCCGGTCCTGCGAACTCTTCCGGATAAAATCTTCGATATTTTCAAATTTACTGCAAAAATCGCGGAGTTTTGATTCAAGACCAGGAAATTCCTCACTCCAATCCCGGAGTTTGTCCAGTTTCAGACTGGAGATTTCCGAAGTGCCGACGCTGGCAACGGAGATCGTCCAGACCGAGGCATCAAAAAAGGCCCCGGCACCGAATATTTCCCCACGGCCCATGGTCTTCACCAGCACTTCCTTGCCCATACCCTCAAAATACAGTTTAACTTTGCCGCTATTGATGAAAAAAAGCGAAGTCTGCATCGCCCCCTGGCTGACAACGACCTCCCCTTCCAGGTATTTTTTGTGCTTCTGGGCATGATACAGAGCAACAAATTCCTCTGAAGTCAAACATTCGTACAATCTGCTCCAGATTTCCAGGTGACCCTTGTCGATGGCTGCCACCTTTTCCCGGTCAATGAGTTCGGCCGCCCGGATAATATGGCTGAAAGCTGTCGGGTCAATCTCGATGAGCCACTCGCGAAGACTTTCGGTCTGAACAAAATTACCCATCCGCGCCGATTTCTCGATCAACGGCACCAGCAACTCTATGGCTGCCGACTTGTCGCCCTGAGCTACTAGAGCACGAACCGTTTGCTCCTGAGGCAACCCGGTAAACATTCTCGGGTCAGTTGTTGCTTTGCTTGATTTTGCCGCCTGTTTCAAAGCATTTTTGCGTAATTGCCCCACCTGGAGATGTTTTTTCCGAGCCTCCTGAAGATCATTCTCCAAATACTTCATAGCCTTTTCCGCTTCGCTCCAGACATGCTCGGGTATTTTTCTGGTCGAGCGTTGCCCTCGGGTCTCAAGAAACGCCTCAACCCCTTTAAGCGCCGCAGGACATGCGCAACGCCCCAAGGTTTCCAAGAGTTGCAATAGAGTATCGGTACGGTTCTTATCGCTCAAGGTATCATTCGCCGCCAACACCTCAGCGAGTTGTGTCGCTACTTCATGGTCACAAAAACTACTGAGGGCATCGATAATTTGCACTTTGATGAGTTCGGAAGAATCGGCCAAGGCAAGGAGAAACAATCTCTTTCTGCTTTTAGCGCCAATTTTATAAAGGCAGAGAAAAGCTTCTCTCTGTACCCGGAAATCCTCATTCTTGAGATAGGGTAAAACACTTTCCGCATCTTCCTCTTTGCCGGACTCTCCCAGCAGTTTCAGAAGATTACGTTTACCGTACCAAGGCATATGTTCCGGTAAACGTTCATGGATTATCGAGGTGAGGAAACTGCTGTTAATGGTCAGCAAATCAATGATTTTTATGCGGTCGTCGGTGTCTTCGGTATTGATCAGGGATTCAACCAAAAATCGCACTGCTACCGGTCCCTGGAGTGCCAGACGGCAACTTAGGGCTTCATCCAGAGGCGAAGCCAGGCACTCCGCGAGAAGGCTCGGCAGTTTCGCCCGCTGAATCCCCCGGTCCTGGATCTTGCCGATAATGCCTTTGAGATTTGCTGGTCTATTAATCTGACCACTGCGGATCATATGTATCAGGGTAAGGATTACATCGCCACGCCGATTGTCGTTAAGATTCCAGCTGGCTTGCATCGCCTGATGCAGGAAAATTGCGATCTTTTCCAAGATCGCTTCTTCGAATGCCCCCCTCCGAAAAATCGCCATGAACGGCTCAAGGAAAATATCTATAAGACCCATGCGACCGTCGGCGACAAGCTTTTCCCCAATGGTGACAATGCTCAACAGCACTTTTTCGCTCACCCTTTCGCCTTCATGTCGCAGGTGTGCTGAGATACCCTGAAGGAGGGTTTCAACATCCTTATCGGCTTTCTCCTGAAATTTCTCGGTTATCGCATCAGGAAGGTACTGCAGCAGTTCCTCACTTTTCAGAGTGGTGATATTGCCTTGTAATAAGCCATGAACCCCTGCTTCGAGGCGGCGTTTCTTGCGCTCTAATTCACCTTCAAGAATCAGGGTCCGGGCCTTTTCCGTGCTGAGAAATTGTTTACCTTTGCCGGTATTCATGAGCCTGGCTATGGCCTTGCCGAAAAACTCCACCCGAGGCGATTCATCCCCGGCAACACGTCGAGCCTTGGCAAGATGTTCATGGAAAAGTACAAAGATGGCGCTGAGGTTTTCGGGAGTCAGAAAGCCGATCACGTTGTCATAGAATTTCTCTCCGAATCCTTCCGGAAACTCCTGGCACAAGAGAACACACAGCGCCCCTTCCCTGAGGTTTTCGACGAGGATGCGGCCAAGACCGAGACCCACCTGACGAAGTGCTTTATCATCGATCGCAACCTCTGTACCATGCAGCATGACAGGAAAGAGCGGCGAGGCAACGATTTCCCCATTTTTAAAAATGTCCTGGAGAATATGACCGACACCGGCAGCAAGAAGGTCGACAGCGGAATCGGTGTTGGCCATCCTCTTGCTGAGTTCAGCCTTAATTGCCGGCCTCTCGTCTTTACCACAGAGACAAGCCAACAGTTCCGGTCGAACCTTTACCAATTTGCGTGATCGGGATTCAACAGGTTCCGGGCTTGCAACCTTTTCACGAAGATCCTGTTGTTCATCCGAAAAATAGCTCGCCAGCCCAAGGCCGGTAATGAAAGCCATTCCCCCACCGGATTTTTTGGCTTTTTCAATAGGGGAATTAAAGACATAGAGAATCTGGCCAAAGGCAAACCGATCCATATCGGCACCGAGCAGCAATTGCACCAAGCCGAGCATGCGGAGTTGCCGAAAAACGACCAAATTGGGAAATAGATCAAGTGTTTCTTGATCTAAAGGCTGACCGTCAATACAGGCGGCATCATCTTTAAAAGAAAACACCAGCGGGCCTTGCTCGCGGATAAAGAGCTTTAAACCTGTGTAGCTGCGCTCTACGGCATTGGCGACCTGAGGTGCTTCCGATGGATAAAGACGGCTTGTCACAATCGCGTTATTCAGCAATTTCAGCGCGTCGACACGTTTTCCCTGCTGCATAAGTATCACCCTCAATACCGATTAATCTGCAAAGCCGGCTGGATAACGCCATGTTCCTGGAGTACCTGTAAGAGCTCGCAAAGAGGCAGACCTACAACGTTTGAGTAAGACCCCTCAATGGATTGCACCAGACAAGCCCCTTTACCCTGAATCGCATACGCTCCCGCCTTGTCAAGACTTTCACCGGTAGCCACATAGGCACGGGCCGTGGCTTCGGAGAAAGGCGCAAAAAGCACCTTTGTGACAACCGCTCGGGTAACCTCCACCCCTCGCCCCGCATGGGTGACACAAAAGCCGGTCCACACGGAGTGTTCCCGCCCGGACAAAGCCATCAGCTGCACCACCGCATCCTCTTTATGTGCCGGTTTCCCGAGGATTCTCGGGCCTAGGCAGACAATAGTATCGCCGCCGATTATCCATGCTTCGGGGAAAGATGCCCTTACCACCGCCGCTTTTTCTCTGGCCATCCGGATGACAAAAGCCGTAGGGTCCTCACTTTCGGCCGGCCGCTCATCAATGGCGGCGGTCTGCACACTGAATTCGAGTCCCAGGTCTTGTAAATATTGTTGTCGCCGCGGTGAAGCCGAAGCCAGAATGATTTGTTGAGAATTATAATACATAATGAGCAGTGTCCGAAATATTACAACACTATCTTCTTATATAGCAGATTATAGTTTGCAATTACAATATTTTATATCTTTATCTAAAACGATACCTTGGGTGAGTGTTGGATACTTTCTCACTTTTTGCCGATCAGGCAAGCCTCCCCCATTCACATTGGCCGGGGAAAGAACTATACTGGTACTATGAAACACACCTCCTCGCGTCCCCTTTTCTGGATGAAATTCCTGATTTTCGTATCGTGGGTAATGCTCTTTTCCCTGCTCCTCAAAAGAGATGTATTTATCGATACGGTCAATTTCCAGGAAACCGAGACCCTCAGACAGGCCGAGTCGGAAGAGTACCAAGGGATCTATTTCCGGGAAAGTAAAATCGGCTATGTCATTACCCGCTACAAAGTCGGTTCGGACGAGAAGCAACTGATTGAACAAGAAGCGTTGATGAACCTCAATATCGGTCAGGCAGTTCAAACCATTACCCTTCGCCTCAAAGCAACCCTCTTTGCCGGTAATTATCTGCAGGATTTCGAATTTTCCTTTCAATCGCCTTTTTACCGCATGCAGGCAAGTGGCACGGTTGACGGCAACAGCGTCAAATATCTGCTGGACACCGGTACAAATACCATCCGGGACACCCTGACTTTTCCCACCCCACCGCTGCTGGCAACCTCGCGCCGCGCCTACCTGCTGAATGAAAGCATACAAACAGGGGAAAAAAGACGTATCCCGTGGTTTGATCCGCTGTCGCTTACCAGCAAAGAGTCAGTCCTCGAATATCGCGGCTTAGAATCCGTCCTCATCAATGGAAGAGTGCAAAAACTACACCATTTTATCGAATCATTTTCAGGGGCTAGGGTCAATTCATGGCTGAATGACTCCGGCGTGGTCATCAAGGAAGAATCGCCGGCCGGTTTTATTTTTCAGAAAGAACCAAAGTTCAAGGCCCTCGATCTTTCCGGCCGCCCAGAAGAGTTGCTGGCCGCCGCGGCCGTCAAGCTGCAGGGCGAACTGGGGGATATTACCGGGCCGTCGAAGCAGTATCGTCTGACGATTCCCGATGAAAGCAAGTTAGATGTGCATGGTGGCAGACAAGTCTTCCGGGATAAGGTCTTGACGGTCTCCCGCGAAGAACTGCCGGCAGACCGCAACGTCCCGACCTGCCCCGATACACCTGCATCTCTTGCCGCCTCGCCGTATATCCAGGCGGATCACCCGGAGATCCAGAAGTTGACCAAGGAAATAGTCGCCGATACAACCGAGCCCCTTCTAAGGATCAAACTGCTGGCGGCTTGGGTCTACCACAACCTGGAGAAGCGTCCTGTCCTCGGACTCCCCGATGCCCTAACTACCCTGCAATCCCGGCAGGGCGATTGTAACGAGCATGCCGCTCTTTTTGCTGCTCTAGCGCGGGCTGCAAGGATCCCGACAAGGATTGCCACCGGCGTTACTTTCCACAAAGAGGCCTTTTACTACCACGCCTGGAACGAGGTTTGCCTCGACAACCGCTGGATCAGTATCGACACCACCACCAACCAGTTTCCCGCCGATCTCACCCATATTCGCTTTATTCTCGGCGAGATGCAGGAACAGGTGCGGCTCGGAGGTCTCCTTGGCACACTCGGCATCGAACCCTTGATCGGTCGGGAAAACTGACAAAATTTGGCAAATACATGACAGGAATTGTCCATGCAACGAGAATTGCTCAACCTGAAAAACCTCACAAAAAGCTTCGGTTCATTCACCGCCGTCGATTCCGTCAGCCTGAAACTTGGCGCTGGTGAGATATACGGCTTTCTCGGCCCCAACGGTGCCGGCAAGACTACCACCATCAAAATGCTTGCGGGACTTTTGCAACCAACCGGAGGGACGATTACCATTTGTGGCAAAAACCTCACTGACGAGCCATTTTACTGTAAAAACCTCACCGGTTACATTCCCGATCGCCCCTATCTTTACGAAAAACTCACCGGCGCTGAGTATCTCGGCTTTATCAGCAGTCTCTATAGCATTTCCGGTCCTGACCCGAAGAAAGAGGCAGACCGCTACCTCGACCTCTTCGACTTGAGTGAATGGAAGGACCACCTCATCGAAGGCTATTCGCACGGTATGCGGCAAAAACTGATCATGACTTCCATTTTCATGCTTGATCAGCCGCTCATCATCATCGATGAACCGATGGTTGGTCTCGACCCGAAAAGCGCTCGAATTGTCAAAGAGTTATTCAAAAGCAAGGCCAGGTCGGGCACCGCCATATTCCTCTCCACACACTCCATGGAGATTGCCGAGGAACTGTGCGACCGGATCGGCATTATTGTCCATGGCCGGATGAAAGCCGAAGGGACAATGGCTGAACTGCGAGGTCGTGCCACCGGTGGTAAGGATAATCTCGAAGATATCTTCCTTGAACTGACCGGCGCATCCGAACTGCATGCTATCATCTCGGCTCTGCGCACCGCTGCCGATCCGGCAAAAGCCGCCTCATCCATGGCGACAAAGGATTGATAGTATGACACCGCGTCTTTTCCAGCCCTGGTTGCGTACCAGTATCAACCGGTTTTTCCCCGGGAAAAAAGTGGGTCTGCGCGTCATCGCCATCTTTCTCCTTGGGGCTGCGGTATGTTTTTTTATCTATCTTGGGACCTACAAGGTGCTCAGGTATTTCCACGCCCAGAACGAGCTTGGTATAATTCTCAGCCTGAAGATTTTGCAGATGGCCTGGATCACGCTCTTTGCCATGTTGATTTTTTCATCGATGGTCACCGCCGTCTCCACCTTGTATCTCTCCCAGGATAACGAAATCCTCCTGGCCGCCCCCCTGCCTCCGCGTGAGATTTATTTGCTGCGATTTTTCACTACCAGCGTCAGCACCTCCTGGATGGTACTGATCTTCTCCCTACCGGTTTTCGGAGCCTATGGCCAGGTGTTTGCGGCGGGTCCTTGGTTTTGGCCCTTGCTGATTTTTGTAGTACCGCTGGTCGCCATGACCGCATCGGCCTTTGCCCTCCTGCTGACCATAGGTATTGTCTACCTGTTTCCGGCCAGGCGAACCAAGGACATCGTTTTGTATTTATCGCTTTGTTTCGGGCTTTTTCTCTATCTTATTTTTCGCCTGATGCGCCCGGAGGACCTTGTCAATCCCGACCAGTACGGCCAATTCATCGAGTATTTCAGCGCCATCTCAACCCCTGCCGGTCCCTGGGTTCCGGCCGGATGGGCGGCCGATCTCCTGTCAAGATATCTCCTTGACCGAGAAATCGACTGGCTGCTCGGCGGACTCCTCCTGACAACCCCTTTTGTCCTCTATTTTCTTGGGGAAATAGCTATGGACAGACTGTTTGAAACCGGTTTTTCCAAGTCCCAGGAGTCTTTCGGCGGACATCGACGTTTTCGTCCTGTTACAACGTTGCATGGCCGACTGGCCTGGCTGTTTCGCAAGGAACTGCGACAGTTCACCAGGGACTCCAGCGAATGGTCACAGTTTTTTATGATCGGGGCGCTGATCTTTGTCTATCTTTATAACTTCAAGGCCCTGCCCCTCGATCGTTCTCCTTTGCCGACGGCCTATATCAGCAATCTCATCGCCTTTGCCAATATCGGGCTCTGCGGTTTTCTTGCCGCATCGCTGGCCACTCGCTTTGTTTACCCGGCAATCGGCGGAGAAAAAGGAGCCTTCTATCTTATCGCCTCTTCGCCGTTGTCCCTGCGAAGGTATGTTTTTTATAAATATCTTTTTTATTTTGGACCGTTCACCCTTCTGTCGGTAATTCTCATCACCGCCTCTAATTCCCTGCTGCAGATTGCAGGACCCATGCGGTGGATTTCCCTCTTTGCCGCACTTTTGATCACCTGGACCGTTCTCGGTCTGGGTCTTGGTTTTGGTGCCTTTTTTGCCGACTTCAAGGCGGAAAACCGGGCGGCCTCCATGGGGCCGGGGGCGATACTCTTTCTTTTTTGTGCGGTTTTTTACGAATTCCTGGTGATCGGCCTTGGCCTCCGGCCAACCTACCAAGTGGTTCGCAGTGCCATCAAAGGTGTTCCTTGTGCGCCCCTTGACCTGGCATATCTTGGACTTTGGGCGGGAGGGGTATTAGTCTTGTCGATCGTCCTCACCCTCTACGTATGTCGTGCTGGCATCCGCAAACTGCAAAATTGAACAATAAATTGCAACCACACAGCATCCAAAGACTCGCTGCCCAGGGGCTGGCCCACCTTCCGGGGCGGGCTTCCCACCCGCTGGACTATACGACCTCGCCCGGCCGCATTACGGGTAGTGTCCCTTGTTTTCAACGTTGTGGTAAGCCGCGCCGCCAATGACCTTGCAACGAAGCGCGTGCGTCCCGGCGTCGGCTTTACTGATTCGTTGGGCTTTTATTTGTGGCTTAAACGAGAGCTCACGAGCCGATTGATGCTCACACCGTTTTCAGCGGCTTGAATAGCAAGGTTTCGATGGACTTCAGGGGGGACTCGGACCACAAATTTACCACTGAAGTGTTTTGATGCAATAGGCTGTGGTATCTCTTCTCCATTGGCTGTCATATCACAAACAACCTCTTCTACAACTTTTCGTATACCCTTCAAAGCGGCTTCCGGGGTAGTGGAAAGCCAACTTAGGCTCGGGAATTCGGCACATAGCCCTACATATTCATTGTCTTCCACCGACCAAGTTACACGGTATGTATAGTGATCATTTTTTAATGCCATATTCGACCTCCAACCGTTCTATAGCTTTTACTACTTGTTTAACCTGGTAAACTTTTGCTTTACCTTTATGATTTTGAATATTCACCCGCGGGTCACCTTTCCAAGATGTTTTGTATATGCGATGACTGGAGCCTGATTGCCGCGCAGGGCCAAAATAATGTTCACAGATTTTGCAAAGGTCCGCGAATCGGATATTCTCCGGACTGCTTTTGAGTTGATCTAACGAATCATTTGATTGCTTCATATGCTATAGTATCATTAATGATACTATTGTCAAGGGGTGTATGAAGCTCAACAGAACCCCGATGAGCAGAGCGTGTCGGCTTGTCGGCGGCGTGGCGTAGCCGTGCCAGCAGGCGAACCGACGCGGTCAGCTCTACTGGCTGATAGGCGGAGCGCGTAGCGCTTCGGCTGTCCCTATTATTGAACACTAAATGGGGTCAGAGTAAATTTAGATTTTGAGAGATTTTAATTCGACTCTGACCCCATTTACCCTGACCCCATTTACCTCGGTGAGTGCCAGCGCCGGTTTGAAAACGCCGGAGGCGGCGTTGCTGACCAGGATGTCAAGGTGACCGAAGCCACTTTCCCCTGTAGATCAAACATTATTATATCCTTATAGAATTTCTTTATTTTACCGGCAACGACTTGCCTATCAAGACAAAAAACTTTTCAAAAACAACAGGCCGAACAATTTTCAGATATCTTCCATATAACCTTTTCAGGATCGAACCTTCAGTATCGCCCTGTCCACCAATCCCCGGAGAAATCGCCAAGGGTTAAAACGGATCGGGTTGAGGCCGGAAGAGGCAAGAAACCCGGACCCGTGAAAAGCCTCCGGAAAAAGCTCAGGATAGCCGATGCTGCCGGGATCGGAGCCGAGGAGCCCCCGCGTTGCGGCAACCTGCCAAAGCGGACTCCGTCTCGGATCAAGTTCAAGGGCTGCCAATAAGGCGGTATCGAGTGCCACCGTAGAATTCGCCGCGGCCATACAGGAGAGAGGGCAGGGCTCGCCGTCAAGGGGACCGGACTTGTGCATGGCAATTATACCGTCGGCCAAATGTATCTGGGGAGGAAGAAGGTCGAGCAGATCAAGAATAATCCCGGCAAAACCGTGATGCGTCGAACCGTGCAGCATATGCAGCATAGCCTTATTGACGCCTTTGACGATGCCGAAGAGATTCTTCACCGCCAGGGTCGTATACATCTGGTTATGCGCCTTGACCTTGGGCAAACCGACAAAGACATCACATTCGAAGGCCTCCTGAGCGACCGTGACAGTCAAACCTCCGGCTAAGCGCTTTTGCACAGGGGTTAAAAAATCGACAATCTTCACATTCATCCCTTGTAACGCACGCAAAATTCCCTGTTTTTCACAGACCTCAGCGGCGCTGCCGAGGGCTGGAGAATCGCCGAGAAGAATCTTTGCACCATGATCGAGAATACAGGCGGCAACTCCGGCAATAAACTCCGGGTGGGTGCAGGCGAGCGATGGCCCGCTGCTGCTGATGAGATTCGGTTTAAGCAGAACAACCTGCCCATGCAGGCCACCGGTGTGCCCAAGGCGAAGGAGTGCCACCTCGACCATGGCAGCAATGGAGTCTCGGTCATAATCGACGCACCGCTGCAATACCACCTGTAAAGACGGGTCGTTCATAGAGCCAACATGAAAATGAGGGAAAGGTGAGAAGATGAAATAGAAAAACCGGACCCCCGCGCAGAGGTCCGGTTTTTCCAGGAGAAAAGAGAGAAGAGATAAAGCATAATTACTTTAGCATGAATCATGCCATTTACAAATATCACAAGTCAACCATGTGCATACAGCCACTTAGATTTAAAACGACGAAATCTGCGCTTCCATGGTGCCGTAAATGTACAATTATTTAAACTCTCCCAGCCAAATTTGCCGGGTTTCACTTTGCTTGGAGGCTGTCCGAGAATAGCAATTTTTTCTCAGATCGAGGCAAACTTGAAAAAATTACCGCAGCATATATTTAATATTCCGAGGATAATTTTTTCGAGTTTAACGAAGATATGGCAAAAAAGGGCATTCTCTGGCAGCCTCCTTGGCAGCAATAGAGGGCTATACGCGGTTGTATTTTTTATACCACCCCGACAAGGATTCCTCCGTTAATCCTCCGTTAATCCTTGAAGACGATCACTCTTGTGCGGATAACATCTTGATTTTTCATTATTTCATCGACAACCACCGGCGGCATCTCCGACTCCACATCAATGATGTTATAGCCCACCGTGCCGTTCGACTGGTTCAAATAACTGGCGATGTTGATTTTATTATGCGCAAAGATATTGGAAACAAAGGCGATCATCCCCGGCACATCGCGATTAATAACAATAAGCCGTGATTGCACCTTGTCGCTTGGTGTCGATTCGATATTGGGAAAATTGACACTGTGTTCAACATTACCGTATTTCAGATAGTTGGCTAATTCCTTTACCGCCATGGTGGCACAATTTTCCTCGGATTCCGAAGTTGAGGCACCGAGATGCGGGGTCGCCAGAACTTTGTTGTGTTTGACCAGGGCAGGTGTCGGAAAATCACAAAGATAGGCGTCGAGATAACCGCTATCGAGAGCTTCGATAACCGCCTGCTCTTCGACAATCGGCCCCCGCGAATAGTTGACCAGAACCGCCCCTTTCTTCATACGCGCAATAAATTCCTTATTTACAAGATTGCGGGTTCTCTCGCTCAGCGGTAAATGCAGGCTGACCACGTCGGCGTCACCGACCGTATCCTTGATCGACCGACAGATACGCACATCCGGCGACAGTTGGTGAATATTGGCCAGGGCCGGAGCGGGATCAAAGCCATTGACGTGCATAAGCCTGAAGACTCCGGCGTTGGCAAGACGCACGCCGATTTGGCCGAGACCAATAACTCCCAAGGTTTTCCCGGCAATCTCCTCGCCCTTGAAGGCACTTTTCCGGGCCTCGACCTCGGCACTGACCTGCGTTGGATCCATGGTCGCCAGAGACTTACAAAATTCGATGCCCCGGTAGATATTCCTCCGCCAGACCCCGATCATCGGAAAGATCAGATCGACGACGGCATTGGCATTGGCCCCGGGGGTATTGAGAACACAAATGCCCATCTCCGTGGCCCTGGCAACATTGATATTGTTGGTTCCCGCCCCGGCCCTGGCAACGGCCAGTAGGGTCGGATAGTCGTCAACATTGAGCTGTGAACTGCGAAGAATGATGCCGTCGGGATCTTTTTCATCGGTGGAAACCATAAAATTATTATTAAACAGCCGCAAGCCCTCTTCGGCTATGGTATTGATCTTTTTTACTTTATAGACCGACATGCAATTCTCCTTATGAATTTATAGGACAGGTTTTTTATGTTTGGATAAGGCCTTGAAGAAAAAACAGCTGCTACTATATACCGCCCTTAAGGGAGGTCAACTTTTTCCCCGATCATCTGCATGCAGGCCTGGCCAAGAGTCCGGCGGCTCAAGGACCAAGGCCTTATTATAGCCGAAGAGACCGATCTCCTTCTCCGCCAGGATGCACAGACAGGCATTATCTGCCTCATGGGCAAGCCCGATCTCGCTCAAGGCCTCGGAAGAAACCCTTAAAAAATAGGATTTTCGAAAAAAGTGATTACGATTAGCTCGACTGTATATCCCCGGCAATTCTTCCGGCAGGGCTTGGTACAGGGCCGATCTGGTCGCCTCCGGCGGTTCCGGAAAACCGCCATGCAGGAGGCAGTCGGGTAAAAACCTGAAGCCGCATCGCAGCCAGTCATAGCGCAGCAATTCGATGATGAGCTTGCCGTCATCGCGGCCAGCCGCCAGTTGCATAAGCAAGATGCACATCAACTCTTGGGTGGCCGCCAGTTGAAAAAAGCCGCGTGCATGACAAAGAGCCAGCAGTCGCTGAAAAAAGACAAAACCGTTTTCCCGCCGTTTTCGTAAATATCGCCAAAGGGTGACAAAATAGCGGTTGTTCACGAATTTTTCAACCGCCTCGGAGAACCAGTACAGTTCTCCGAGGCTGGGGTGGTCCATCCAGCGGTTGGCCAATACGGCGTAGGGCGGTTCGTTGCAAGAGCGATAGGCAAATTCCTCCGAGTCGCTGCAGATCGGGGTTTTAGGCAGGATTTTCAATAATCCCATTTGCATATAATGGGCGCCCATGGCAAAGACGGCCCGAAAGGATTCGGCAAAAGTCTCCCTCGTCTCAAAGGGCAAGCCGAGGATGAGGTCGACATGGAGATGGATATTACCCATGCTCACCAATCGGGCAAGGGTCGCCCCTGCTTCGCCCGGATCAACACCTCTGTTGACTGCTCGAAGGGTCGCTGGGTTGGTAGACTGGATACCCAGTTCGAACTGAAAACGCCCGGCCGGCAGGGTCGGCAGAAACGTAAACATCTCCTCGGTAAAACGATCCGGGGCCATTTCGAAATGAAAGAGAGTGTCGCCGCCTTCCACTGCCAAAAACTTCCAGATAGCCAAAGCCCGGTCCGGGCGATCATTAAAGGTGCGGTCAATAAAGCGCACCACCTTGGGTCGGTGGCGAAGAATATCGCGCAGTTCCTCCTCCACCACCGCCAGCTCTTTATGATACACGCCTTTTTCAGCGGCCGAGAGGCAGTAGCTGCAGCTGAACGGACAACCTCTTGAGCTTTCGTAGTAGATATGCCGGTTCAGCAATGGACCATGAAAATCGCCATCCCGATAAGGAGCGTCGAAGGAGCGCTTCGGCATCGCGAAAAATGACCCGAGATAGCGAGGCTTAAGGGTCCCGGCCTGCAGATCACGGTAAAAATCATTTTCTATCGCTTCAATCTCGCCGAGTACGACCGTGCAATTTTCCGGCCCAAGCCGATCGGCCAGCACCTCGGCCTGCGGCCCACCGATGACTACCCGGCAACCCGGCAGACAGACCTTGAGATCACGGCTGAGTTTTTCAACGACACTGCTGTTCCAGATCGCCGCCGAGAAAAAAACAAAACGGGGACTGCCGGCACTCACCCTGACCAGCATCTCGTAATAATTGTCGTTGATGGTAAACTGGTACAACTCTCCGACCATCTCCGGGCAATTTTTCTCGAGTTCGTTGCGGACATAAAAAAGGGCCAGGCAGGAATGGGTATACCGCGCATTTATCCCGATAATTTTGATCTGTTCTTTTACCTTTTGCACTGCTATCGTCATTTTGCTACCTGTGTAATGCACCAAATTTTTCTGAGCATGAATGGAATTTCAATATTACTCTATACGGAAACGGCCAACGGTTGAAATTCCAACCAAGGTACCCAACCTCATGATCCCTTATTTGGTGATACACCCGATGTCTTTTTTTGCCGATGTTTTATCGAGTGCAACCGTATTCCTTCTCCTCATGACCCTCGCCCTGCCGCTCGCGGCGGTCGAGGCTGAACCGGCTGCCTACGACCTGTCGCTGTCGTTTTCTCCTGGAAATGACTCGGGAAAACTGACAGGCACGGCAAAGATCACCGTTGTACCCGGCCACAGGCTGACTCTCACTTTCCCGCAGATGGAAGTGACCGGCGCCCTGCTCCGCGACGCAACCGGCAGGGACAGCGAGCTCCAGGGCATCAGCGATGTCTTGATCCTCCCTGCCACAGGTAGTCCGCGCACGCTGTATCTTTCCTATAGCAAAACCGTGACCGAAGAAGCCGACAATCTCATAAGTCCTACGGGCATCTCGCTGAACAGCAACTGGCATCCCCTTCCCGACCAACCCATGCGCTTTAGCGTCACCGCTACCCTACCCGACAACTTCTCAGCAATCACCGAGTCCGACAATTTTCCTCTGGCGCGCGACAAAAAGACGGTACACGCCGATTACCAAACACCGACAACCGCCATTCATTTCACCGCCGGTCCTTACACCATACACAAACACCAGGTCCGTGAGAACCTTTTTGTCCACGCCATGTTCTTCCCGGAAGACATCGAGCTCGCCGATTCTTACCTGCAGGCGGCGGCCGCATACCTCACCCGCTACGAGCGGGAAATCGGCCCCTATCCCTACAACCATTATGTTATCGTCGCCAACCGTTTGCCCACCGGCTTCGGCATCCCGACCTTTACCCTCCTCGGACGGACGGTTCTCCGCCTGCCCTTTATCAAGGCAACCTCGCTTGGCCATGAAATCGTCCATTCCTGGTTCGGCAATGCGGTTGAAGTCGACTCTACCGGCGGCAATTGGTGTGAGGGACTTACCGCCTTCCTCTCCGATCATACCTACCGTGAGGAAAAAGGCGAGGGTCTTGCCGACCGGAACGAAAGCATCACCAGGTATCTCAGCTATGTCACCCCAAAGTCGGCTATCCCTCTCGGAGCATTTACTTCGGCCAGCCATGCCCAGGCTCTGGCCGAAACCAAACGGGCGGTTGGCTACAACCGTGGTGCCCTCTTCTTTCATGAGCTGCGTGAGAAGATTGGCCGTCCTGCATTGAGCGAAGGTCTACGCCATTTTTACGCCGCCAACAGGGGCCGTAAAGCCTCCTGGAATGACCTGCGCGAAAGTTTTGCCGTCGCCGCAAAAACCGAACTTGACACCTTTTTTGCCGAGCGACTGGAGAGGGCCGATATCCCGGCTCTCGCCGTGGAAAATATCGCCGTCACCGCTGCCGACAATCGCTCGGCGCTGACCTTCACCCTGCGGCAAACAACCGACAGACCTTACACCCTGCTGGTACCAATCCGCATTCGCACACTTGGTGGAGAAATTACTGTTACGAAAGAGATTAAAGAACTCTCCACCCCACTGACCATCTTCCTTGACCAGCGCCCCCTGGAATTCACCATCGATCCCGACCACGCCTTTCTCCGGCGACTCGCCCCCGAGGAACTGCCGCCCGTCTGGTCGCAATTCTTGGGGGCCGAGAAAAAGCTGGTCGTTCTCGCAAGTGAAGACGACCGGGAACAGTTCTTGCCGCTGCTCGAATCCCTGAATACCAGCGGCTTGACCATTACCACCGCCGACAAGGTCAGTAACCAGGATTTAAGCAACAACAATTTACTCTTTCTCGGCACGGATCAGGCCCCGGCACGATCGCTGTTCGGACCGCCACCGCTATCAAAGGCTGGGTTGATCCTCGATGTACGGCAAAATCCTCTCGCGCCGCAATGCGTTGCAGTCCTGGTCACCAGCCATGACCGGCAAAACACTGCAGCGGTAATCGGCAAACTCAGCCATTACGGAAAATATTCCTACCTTCAGTTCAGCAACGGCCGCAACACCGAAAAACGCATTCAACCGGTGCAATCCGGCCTGCGCTTTGTTCTTGATGAGCTACCGAAGGGTGGAGCTACATTACCACTCGCTTCCTTTTCGCAGATCGTCGACCATCTGGCAGAGGCGCAGGTGGTGTATGTCGGCGAGAGCCATACCAGTTTTGCCGATCACCTCCTGCAGTTGCGGATTATCGAGGCCTTATATAAAAAAAACCCGCTCCTGGCCATCGGCATGGAGATGTTTCCCGCCAGCTCCCAGCCGGCCCTTGATCGCTATATTCTCGGTGATTGGCAAATGGATGAACGGAGTTTTCTGAAACAATCCGACTACTATAACGTTTGGCGCTACGACTACCGCTTTTTCCGGGATATCCTCAATTTCGCCAAAACCAGGAAAATTCCGGTCGTCGGCCTAAACCTCGACCGGCAAATCGTCTCCGAGGTATTTCGTAGCGGCGGCACGGACAGCCTCAGCCCTGAGGTGCAGGCCTCCCTGCCGAAAGACCGGGATCTTGCCGCGGATGGTTACGCCGAGCGGCTTTCGCAAATGCACGATATGCACATCCAGGGCAATCACGGCAACGGCCGCGGCAGCGGTTTCCTTCAAGCCCAGGCGCTTTGGGATGAGAGCATGGCAAAGAACATCGCCGCATTCTTGGCAGGCCGACCGGACCACCGTATGGTGGTGCTGGCCGGAGGACAACATACCCGCAAGGATTCCGGTATCCCGCCCAGGGTTGCCAGACAGATGCCGGTCCGGCAGGCCTCGGTACTGAATCTCTACAACAATAGCAACCCGGACGACCTTGACCGGGTCGCCGACTACTTTTTTCTCGCCGCAGGTCAAGACCTGGAGGAAATTCCGAAAATCGGTGTCGTCCTCGACACCAACAACAAGGATGGCAAATCTTTTCTCAAGATCAGCGAGATAAGCCCGCACGGCAAGGCCGCTGTCGCCGGCTTGGTTACTGGAGATATCCTACAAAAAATCAATGGCATGGACGTGAGCGATATGGCCGACCTGCATATTGCCATGCTCGATACCAAAAAAGGAGAGAGTATTGCCGTCAAAATTGTCCGCAAGATCAATGACGAAGATCGGGACATGGAATTCCAGGTGGAGCTGACCATGCCTCCGATCGCCCGGATGGAACCTTAGGAGGTTGTCCGAGAATGCCCTTTTTTGCCATATCTTCCGGAAAAATGGCCGGAACAAACTTAGAGGCCGTTAAGAAATAACTACTATCATTTCATCCATTTCTTTACGGCCCCTTATGCCGTTGATAGCATAGAAACGGATTACTTATTTTTGAACGACGGCTTACCGACGATGTTTTTTTAATCTCAACCCTTTGCAAAAGGAGATTCGATGTATAAAATCTGCACCCTATTGGTATTCATCATGAGTTTTATAACCTTATCTGGAGAATCAGGAATGGCAAAAGCAAAGCTGAAAGACGGCCTCTACGCCCAGTTCAACACCACCAAGGGCGAGATCATCTGCGCCCTTGAATTCACAAAAACCCCGCTGACGGTAACCAACTTCACCGGCCTTGCCGAAGGCGTCAAGGAACTTGGCGGCGGCGCCAAGATGAAAGGCGATAAATTTTACGACGGTTTGAAATTTCACCGGGTAATTGCCGATTTCATGATCCAGGGCGGTTGCCCCCTCGGCACCGGCACCGGCGGTCCCGGTTATACCTTCCCCGATGAAATCGATCCGAGCCTCACCCACTCGGGACCTGGCATCCTGTCCATGGCCAATGCCGGACCGGGCACCAACGGCAGCCAGTTTTTCATCACCCACGTGGCAACCCCGCACCTCGACGGCAAACACACCGTTTTCGGCCATGTCGTTTCCGGCATGGATGTAGTAAACAAGATCGTCACCGGCGATGTCATTAATTCCGTTGAGATCATCCGGGTCGGTGCAGCCGCCGAGGCCTTTAAAAATGACCAAAAGGCCTTTGACGCCCTGCTTGGCAATTTTGAAAAAAACAAGAGCGCCAAGGAAAAAGGCGCTGTTGAGGCGGAGCAGAAGCTCATTAAGGAGCAATGGCCGAACGCCGTCACCACCCCGTCCGGGCTGAAGTATGTAGTTGTCGCCGAGGGACAGGGCGAGTCGCCGAAAAATGGGGCGGCAGTCACCGTCCACTATACCGGTAAGTTGCTGAATGGTAAGAAATTCGACAGCTCTATCGACCGCGGTCAGCCGATCGATTTTCCCGTCGGTCGCGGTCAGGTTATTAAAGGCTGGGATGAAGCCTTGCTGGCCATGAAAAAAGGCGAGAAACGGGTTCTCATCATCCCGCCGCAGCTCGGCTACGGCCCATCCGGCCGCGGTCCGATCCCACCGAATGCCTATATGGTCTTTGATGTGGAACTGGTGAATTTTCAGTAATTGCGGTTTTTAAATGTGGGCGGTTCAAAGAGTCTTTGAACCGCCCACCGTATTTTCTTCAACAAAGCAATACAAGGCCGCAGACATAGGATGTTTTCTCCGACTCGCCATGAGTACTGAATTTTTCTTCACCACTTCCCCAACCGACACCTTGTAAAAGCTTTGCCACATTGATGCCGAAACCCGACATTGAAGGCCTGGCCAGCTGAGGATTCCGGCATTTTTTAAGAGCGCTCAGGGCCTGACACCCGGGCTGGTCATGACAAAAAATCCTTTTACAGGAGTCACCGGCAAAGGCTTTGGCGCGAATATATCCGAGCCTGATGGCTGCCTGTTCGATGCCCGCGGCTATTTCATGGAGCAATTGGAAAAGTTCACGGTTGTTACTAGAAAAGAGCACCTCCGAAGGAACATCGACCCTGAAAAACAGCGCCTGCCTATACATCTCCAGCTCCTTTTTGAAAGCCACAGGGCCAGCCACATGTGGTGGACAACTCCGCGACAAACCGTAATTTTCGCAGCGAGGCTCCCGGCAGCGTTCGGCCAGCTCATCTTCGATTGCGATATCCTGGGCGGCTACGATGGCTGCCTCCGTCGCCCCGGCAAGACAGGCGCCTGTCAGCAGTTCTTGAAGATCCATTGAGGATGTACATTCGATGACCATCAGTTGCTTCTTGTCTTCAACACCCATATATGATACCAAAACCACTATGCAAATTCATTTTTAAAGGAACAAAGCCTCTCGGTACGGCTAACGTAGCAGGTCGTCCCGGATGGTTATGCTTCCGCAGGCTCGGTGCCACGGTAACATGCTGAATCATGCCCCAATCTCCAAAACAACAGTGAGCCTCGAAACATTAGTGGACATGGTTGAACAACTTGTCCAACAGATCTTGCGCAAGGGAAAAATGAGCCAGATCTATTATTCTAATAGCTGGCTCCGACAAAATTAAAGGTACGACCCTTTTTCCTCAAAAACTCTTATCCCCCGGCAAAGCCGTATTTTTGCCGAGGGATAATTCTTCAAATCACCTTATATGCCATCCATATGCTGTGCCCGATAACTCTTGATAGTTTCTTCATCGACGAAACCACGAATTTTATCGAGGCAGGCATCATCTGTGCAAACTTTGGGCATAATTTCCGTCAACACCTCGACAATCAAACGCTTTTGTTCACTCGGGGCAAGATTCAGTACAGCGGCTTTTAATTCTTCAATTTCCATGGCTTTTCTCCTTATGAGGTTTCAATCCGCTTTATTGCGGAATGGTTAGGAACCGTTACCCAATAACTTGCACATTGACCCCATTTCGTTACGGCTCCTTATGCCGTTTTTGAGCTTTATGTGTCCAAGTTATTATTGCTCAACGGCTTAGTGTGATTCGCCGATCTCAAGTTGCAGCTCCTCCATATCATCATCTTTGTTGCCCGGTAGCCGCCCGAAGTCATATTTATAGCCGAAGCGGATCATCCGTGTATTGCTCTTGGTAATCTCCATCAGGAGTGTTTTCAGTCCTATCTCTTTTGCTACCCCGATACTAAAATCCATGAGCATGCTGCCGACTCCCTGTCCTTGCCAAGCATCGGCTACTATAAAGGACAATTCGGCGCTCTCAAGATCGGCAAAGCTATTCAGCCGCACATCGCCAATAATGGTTTCCTCTTTGCCACCCACAAATGCCAGGAAGGCAAGATCCCTATCATAGTCTACCTGACAAAACCTGGCAAGATGGTCATGGGGCATATTGATGCGCTGCTGGCCGAACCGAAAGAAAACGGATTCCTTGGACAGTGTTTCGAAAAAATGTCGTAAGGCCGGCTCGTCTTCGCCGCGAATCGGACGGATATGAACAATTGTGCCGTTTTTCAATGCAACGTCTTTCTCGTATTTAAACGGATACGGTGGAATTGAAAGGTGCAGGGGGCAGAGATCCCCTTGAGCCCATCGGTATTCTTTTGGCAGGCTTTTATCGATGTGCATGGCCACATCCCGGACAATGCAGTCATCATTCATTATTATCAAGGGATTGATGTCTATTGAACCAATTTGCGGAAGATCGATAATCAGTTGTGAAAACCGCACAAGTATCTCCTCTAAGGAGCACAGCCCACCCTGAAAGGAGACAAGGTTTTGCAGGTAAAGATATATCTTGGTTTCCTCCATCATCCTCCGGGCAAGAGTCTGGTTCAGAGGCGGGAGGCCGATGGAGAAGTCCCTTTCGGCTAGAAAATTCTTGCCGCCGAGGCCGAATGAAATAACGGTGCCGAAGCTCGGGCTTTTTTGGGCGCCGATCATCAGGTCGTATCCGCGCTTGGTTACCATCGACTGCACAAATATCAATGCCTCAGGATCTTTGAGGGAAAACACCCGATCCTGCAGTATGCTGAAAGCCTGTCGCACCTCATCATCGTCTTTCCGGTGAATAAAAACCTGTTCTTCCAGCTTCCTGTAGCCGCTTTTTGGAGCATCTATTTTCATTGCCACCGGATATCCGATAAACCGGGAGGCACTGACCGCCTCTTCGGCACTGTTGACTCTGATCGTCTTGACGATCGGGATACCGAAGGATTTGATGATTGCATTCGCCTCATCGGCATGGAGAGTAAACCGTCTCTGCTCTAAACAGCCGCTGATGATATTTTTTGCAACGTCCAGCTTGGGGGAAAAATCCTTGACAAGGATTCCAGGGGTTTCCTGGAGAAGCTTCAGGTTATAGTCATAACGATACATGTACATGAAGCTCTTTACCGCCTGCTCCGGTGTCGAATAGGCTGGTATTCCTGCATTATTGAGAATTGCCAAGTGGTCAAGGACGGTTTCTTCGCCAAACCAGGTGGAAAACAAGGGAATTCGCGGATGATTTTTAGTGGCGGCCACAATAGTTTCCGCTATCCTTTTTACCTCTACACCGGGAAAGGGAATGCAGATCACCATGACGCCGTCGACCTCAGCATCCTGCAGACAGTTTTCAATGGCCACCTGATAATCCTCAGCCGTCGCATCTGCCAGGAGGGAGAGCGGGTTATGCAACTGCCGCCGAATTGCGAAACCGGCACTGATCGTCTCCAGGGTCTTTGCGCTCGGTGTCGCCGGCATGCCGCCCATTGCCTTCAACGCATCAAGGGCCATTTCCGCCGGGGCGAGGCAATTTGCAATGATCATCAAACGCTTGCCCTTTGGCCGGTTTTGTTTGGCAATTGTCTCAACCATGGAAAGAAGATCGACGATACTGTTTACCCGGAGGCAGCCGGCCCTTTTAAACACGGCTTCATGAACCAGATCCTCTCCTACCAAAGTATCGGAATCAGCAAGGGGCAGCAGGGAGAAGTTGCCTGATTTTCCGGGTTTGACGACAACAATGGGCTTATTCCGCGCGAAGTTACGAACCGCAGCCATGAATCTTCGACCATTTTTGATGGTCTGGAGAAAGAGAAATATCGCTCTGGTTTCGCCATCGCCACCGAGAAAATCAATGGTGTCGGCGATATTGATATCAAGCTTTGAGCCCAAGGAGATGAAATAGCTGAAACCGACTTTTTTACTGATGGCGTGTTCAAGAAAGGCCGTGGAAAAAATGCCGCTTTCAGAAATAAAGGCAATATTGCCCTTCTGCGGAATTTCCGGATAGAGGCTGGCATTAAGGTTGATGGCCGGCCTGAGAAATCCGAGAGAATTGGGGCCCAACACCCGGCATCCGTAAAAGGCCGACAATTTCTTGATCTGTTGGTCGATAAGAGATGGCTGTTGGACTCGGTAGGTATAGTCTGGGGCAAGGATGGTGACCCCTTTTACCCCTTTTTGGCCGCAGTCCGCAAGAACCGTCAGCAGATTGTCCGGATCGTTTGCCACTAAAGCAAGATCAATCGGATGGGGGATATCGGTGATTTTTCGGTACGCTTCAACACCTTGCACACCTCGCATGCTGGGATTAACCGGATGCACAATGCCTTTGAAGCCTTTCCCTATGAGGTTCCTGAAGATGTGATAGCCGATCGACGTGTCGTCCTCGTTTGCCCCGATAACGGCAATCCTTTGAGGATTGAAGAGGATATTCAGGTTCTTGAGCGACATATGGCATTCCCACCCGGGATGGAGAAAAGCATAGCGAGATGATCACGCCCTGGAGTTATACACTGGCCATTTCTTTTGGATTTTTTCCCCTTGAATCCTAAAGTAACAGGATTTTTCCAAGTCGGGGCAGCACCGGTTCAATGACGCATATGCCGGAGGGGCCACCGATTGGCAACCCTCCGGTAATCATTGAACTCTCCTTCGCCCCTGAACGGATCCCTTGATTTCTCTTATTCAGCACCGGAAAGCATGTCGAAGTTTTGCTTGAGTTGAGCAATTTGCATACCGAGAGGGATGCACGACTTTCCATCCAGGCAGCTTTTAGCCTCATCTGTTTCAATGAATGTTCGCAAATGATGATTTTCATGGTGCAGATCCACTGTCCATGCGTCTACATTTTTATCATATTCGACATCAAAATCAATCCCGCAAACTCCTGCTCTGGGGAAGACTTGTTCTATCTTTTTGCATAGTTCTTCTTTAGTTGCCATAATCGTCGCCTCCATTAGTCAGATATGACCGCACAGTAGAGAGAAAACTCTACTAATATTGTCACTATAAGAATGAGCAGAAGATAAACAAGATGAGCAGATAACGACGCAAATCCGTAGCGGATTCCATACGAGGATTGAACGACGGCTTATGTGGGTCCAAAAAAAACGCCTCGCCTGCCGCAACGCAGAATACTTTGCAATTTCCTCCCATAACCCACCAGCGTCGTGGCACTACAATTGTTCCCCGTTGTCTTAATAAAAGTGCGGTTTGGCACAGCGCTTTTAACGCCTATTTTATAATCCAAAACGGTATACTCGTTTAAAAGATAGATGGCTTCAGCGTTGGTGTTCCACACAACATCACCAGGTTGCAACAAAACCGGAACAGGGGGATATCGATGGTTTCCATCAAAATAGGGAAGAGTCAAAACAATAGGCCGATAATGCTCATGAAAAACCGACGTAACAGCCGCCTCTGCTTCAATTGTACGTCGCGCTTGCGACAACTCACCGAGAAAATCTAAGTTAAAATCGGTTTCTTCGCCAAACCGGTTAAAAGCTTCTACCATCTTCATAAAAGTTCCAAGGAGCATAACGTCGCCGACAAAATGCGTTCGCTCACTTGAGACAATAACGTCATCACCATAACGCTGATACACCCGGAAAGCAGCGGGCGACAGGCCGCCTTTTTGATAAAATCGCTCAGAATATTCACTGCAGTTAAGAAGTTCACGCCCAGCCAGCAACTCTTTAGTAACAGCCATAAACTCAATCAAAGAGGGAGCAGGAAAAGGACGCGTTGCAAAACGAGCTATCCGCTCCCCTAACGAATGCATATTCATCTCATGTGGCGTTAATGTCTGAAACAAAAAGCCATCACCAAAAATGATTTTGCATACCTCAGTGAAAGAGACCACTTTCTCTTTGGACTTCTTGGTAAGAATACTGCCATTCTCATGAAGATCCTCCTCCTTGGCCACAAGTACAGTAAGGGGATCATTCTCACGCGGTTTAAAGACTTGAAGATAATGCTTCATGATTTCTCCTGCTCGTTGTGTTAGAGGTAGGCGACATTTTAAAAGCCGTCGCCGACAAAACACCTCCCCGTTTAAATCCATCGAGACGTTTGCC
>Ga0105047_10003893_pt1 | contig 26197 bp, 18 predicted proteins | sample MAT04_FD_78384 | JGI IMG/M metagenome (GOLD analysis project Ga0105047, IMG submission 78384) | Freshwater microbial communities from Lake Fryxell liftoff mats and glacier meltwater in Antarctica - MAT-04 (megahit assembly) | ecosystem: Environmental > Aquatic > Freshwater > Ice > Liftoff...
AACCTCGCCCGGCGCAAAGCAAAGCTTCGCGAGGCTCGCAAAATAACGACTTACGTCGCTATTTTGTCCTCACATCCATGTGAGGTCGCAGCCTGTCGAGAAAATCAACAGGCTGCTAGGAGCCCACTAGGTTCGCTTGAATTGCCGGTCCAAGTCCTCGCGGGTGAAGATGAGCGCGGTTGGGCGGCCGTGCGGGCAATGGTGGGTATCTTGCGCCAGGTGACGCTGAGCCAGCAGCGCGTCGATCTCCTCGGGCGTCAACCGATCACCGGCCTTAACCGCCGCCTTGCAGCTCATCATATGGAGCAGTTCGTCCAGTAAGTCTCGTCGCTCCGGCGCCCTGGTGTCGTTCATTAGCAGCTCCACCAGTTCGTGGAGCAGTTGTCCGGGACTGACGCTGCGAAGCATGGCCGGATAGCTGGTGACCAGGACCGTGCCGCCGCCAAACGGCTCGACCTTAATGCCAAGCTGCGCCAGCACCTCGCGGTTGGCCAGGACCGCGGCGGCCTCGGCCGGCGCGAAATCGAGCGGCTCAGGGACGAGCAGATTTTGCGTTTCGAGCGAGCCGGCCAGCGCCTTGGCGCGAAATTGCTCGTATAGTATCCGCTCGTGCAAGGCATGCTGGTCGATCACCAACACCCCTTCGGCGCTCTCGGTGATCAGATAGCGGTTATGAATCTGCACGGCAGGCGAAGCGCGGCCGGCAAAGTAATCGCCCCTGGCGCCTGCGGCGTCGGCCGGCAGCAAATGTTCGAGCGCCGCCGCGAGGGAGGGCGCTCCGACCGTTCCCTGACCGGGGTCTGCGCCGGCTCCAGTCGGAACACTGCCGCTGTCATCGAGCGCCGTTTCGTCGGGCGAGGTTTCTTCCTGTCCAACGGCCTGCCACGCGCGCACCAGCGGTTGCAGCGAGAGGGGCGCCGCGGCTGGCGGCGTTTGCCAGGTGGCGCGGGCGCCGTCAGCGAATGGGACAAAGGCCGGCACTGCCGAACGCGCGGCAAACGACGGTGTTCCCAGCGGCGTCTGTCCGAAGTCCACGTGGGGTTGCGGCTTCGCGCCGCCGAGCTTGGCTTGCAACTCTTGCTTCGCCCACTCCGCTAGGTCGGCCACGCCCGTCGGCGAAGCCGGAACGCCACTTGGCAACGGGGCCACACCCGCCAGGTTCGACGAATGGGGCGCCGGGACGTGCTGCGCGGCCCGATCAGGATCGAGCACATGCGTCAGATCGGTCGCCAGGAACTTGGTGCGGATCGTCCCCAGCAATTGACTGTAGAGCCTGCCGCCGTCCTGAAAGCGAACTTCCATCTTGGTCGGATGGACGTTGACGTCGACCATGTCGCTGGGAATGTCGAAGCACAAAAATGAGATCGGGTAGCGGCCCGTAAGGATCAATCCACGATACGCCTCCCCCAGCGCGTGCTGGAGTGATCGATCTCGAATGTGCCGCCCGTTAAGAAACAAGTACTGCATCCGGGCGTGCGGCCGGTTCTGGCTGGGATGGGCGACAAAGCCGGCCAGCCGGATCGGGGGGTCTTCACTCTCGATCCAGATCAGGCCATCGGCCATCTCCGCTCCGAAGAACAGCCGGATTCGATCGCGCCAATCGGCCGATGGTGGCAGATCGTGGATCACGCGCTGATTGTGCCGCAGCGTGAAATGGACCTGCGGATGGGCCAGCGCCAGCCGCGTAAACGCCTCGGTGACGTGACCGACTTCCGTTTGAGTTGATCGCAAGAACTTGCGTCGCACAGGCGTGTTGAAAAACAGGTTGCGAACTTCGATCGTCGTGCCTGGCGCGCAGCCACAAGGCGCCACCTCGCCTGCCACGCCGCCGACGACTTCCAACTCGGCCCCGGCGGTCTCGGCCCCTTGGCGGCTGCGAATCAAGAAGCGGCTGATTTCGGCGATCGAAGCCAGGGCTTCGCCACGAAAGCCAAGCGTCTGCACGCGGAACAGATCGTCCGCGGAGACTAGCTTGCTGGTAGCGTGACTGGCGACGGCAAGCAGCAACTCATCTGGAGCGATGCCGCCGCCATTATCGACCACGCGAACCAGATCGACGCCGCCTTGTTCCAACGCGACTTCAATCCGCGTGGCGCCGGAGTCGAGCGAGTTCTCCACGAGTTCCTTGACGACGCTGGCCGGCCGCTCGATCACTTCGCCGGCGGCAATCTTGTTGATTACGCTCGCAGAAAGTTGACGAATCGAGGCCATGCCAGTCCGTTGGGCTTGAGAGAGTCGTTCGCCGCGCGGATCGCCGGCAATCGTGTGGTTCGGAACGTCCAGTCGCGTGCGCTACGTTTCAGCAGCGCGCTACATTCCGTATTCTTTGATTTTTCGGTAGAGCGTCCGCTCGCCGATACCCAGCATATGAGCGGCTTCTTCCCTGTTGCCCCCAGTCAACTTCAGCGTCTCCTCAATAAACAGCCGCTCCACTTCCTCGAGCGGCTTGCCCACCAAACTGGCCAGGTTAGAAACCGGAGCTTCCTCGCCCGGCGTTTCTGCCGGCGCGGATAGCTCCGCCGGCAAATCATCCACGTCGAGCACGCCATCGTAGTCGACTACAACCATGCTTTCCACGACATTGCGCAGTTGCCGCACATTGCCAGGCCAGTCGAACGCCATCAACTGTCGCCGCGCGGCTGTGGTCATACTCTTGATCGGCTTCTCGTGCCGGCGGGCGAACTGCTTGATGAAATGCTCAATCAGCAGCGGAATGTCCTGACTGCGCTCCACCAGTCTGGGCAGCACCACCGTCACGACTTTCAGGCGGTGATAGAGATCGCTACGGAATGTGCCGGCCGCAATCTGCCGCTCCAAGTTCCGGTTGGTAGCCGATAGAATCCGCACGTTGACCTTGATGGGATCGTTCGACCCGACGCGAGTAATCTCGCTGTTCTCCAGCACGCGTAGCAGCTTGATCTGCGTTGCCAGCGGCATGTCTCCCACTTCGTCCAGGAAGAGGGTTCCGCCTTGGGCGTATTCGAACTTGCCCATCCGGTCGGTCGAGGCGTCCGTAAACGCGCCGCGGATGTGACCAAACAGCTCGCTCTCCAGGATATTCTCGCTGAGCGCGGCGCAATTGAGCGCCACGAAAGGCTTGGCCTTGCGAGGGCTGTTCTGATGGATCGCCTGCGCGACCAGTTCCTTGCCTGTGCCGGTTTCTCCCTGGATCAACACGGTGGCGTTGGTCGGGGCGATCCGGGTGAGAAGCTGGATCACCTCGTGCATCTTGGGGCTGGAGCCAATCACGCCATCAAAACCGAACTTTTCGTCCAGTCGGCGATTGAGCTCCGCGTTCGTCCAGCGCAAGCGAAGGTTGGCTGCGGCGTTTTCGGTCACTGCCCTCAATTGGCCCAGATCGAGCGGCTTGGTCAGGTAGTTGTAGGCGCCCTGCTGCATGGCGGCCACGGCCGAACTGACGCTGCCATGCCCTGTTACCAGGATCACCTCAGCGTCTGGCAGACTTTCCTTCGCCCGCTTGAGGATCTCCAGCCCACCGACGTCATTCATCATCAAGTCCGTAATGATGATGTCGAACTGGTCCTCTTCGATCCGCCGGGCGCCTTCGGCTCCGCTAGCAGCCACAGTGCAGGCGTACCCTACGCGCTCCAGGCTTTCGGCGACTGCCTGCGCGTGGGCGACTTCGTTATCGACGATTAATACGCGAATCGCCGGCGCTTGCGCGTCGGCCGCGGCGGCAGTCGCGGTAGCGGTCGGCTGAGAAGTCATGCGTTCGATAATACTAAACCGACTGCCGATCGGCCACCGCTGGAATCAGCCACTTGGAAGTTGCTGCCAAGTAGACGCTCTAAAGTGAATCCCACCTATGGGTTTACTTCCGGCGGCTTGCTCACAGGCATTGGCAAACGAGGCGGAACGGGCAGTTCGATCGTGAACTGCGTGCCGCGTCCCGGCGCACTCTCGGCGCGAATCTGACCACGATGAGCCTCGACAATCTTCCGAGCAATCGGCAGGCCCAAGCCGGACCCGCCCGATTTCGTCGAGTAGAAGGCCTCGAAGATCTTCAGCAGCGTCCGTTCGTCCATTCCGCAGCCGCTGTCGATGATGTGCAGCGCGACGCCGCGCGGCGTTACCTCGGTGCTGACCACTAACTGCCCGCCGGCCGCCATCGCTTGCTGCGCGTTAATTACCAGGTTCCATAGCGCGCTCTGAAATGTCTCACGATCGAGCAGTACACCGGGCAAATCCGTCTGCAGATACGTGGCGATCTCAATGCCGGACTCGGTCGCCTTGGGGCGGAAAAAGTCCAGCACCCGGCGAACTTCTTCGTTCAGATCCGAAGATTGCAGCCGCAGCTCGCGAACCTTGGCGAAGTTCAAAAAGTCATTCAGCAGGTCTTGCAGTCGCTGACACTCTCGCTGGACGACGGCAATCTTGGCCTGCGCGCGGCGCGAGCGGGGAGAGTCGTCCTGGCCGACGTCTTCGGCCAAAAGCTCCATATTCAGGCTGATCGTGGAGAGCGGATTTTTGATTTCGTGCGCAAGGCTGCCCGCCAGTCGGGCAATCTGCGTGTAATCGTCCACCAGCTTGCGGTTCACTTCCTCATGAGAAAGTTCGCTGGCTGGTTTCATGGGTGGCGCAGCAGGCGCAAGAGGAAAGTCCGAGCGATCAGCCCGCCAGGCGTTAAGGTCCGGCGTTCTGCTCGTATCGGCCAAAAAACAAAAAGGCAAACCCGCCGCGCCGAGATATTTTCTCGGCGCGGCGGGCGTTCAAAATCGAAATCACATTCAGTTACAGCGCGAGCTTAGTTAGGCGCGTCGCCGTTGTCGCCGGACAGTTCTCGCATCGCTACCTTGCGGCTGAGCTTCACGCGGTCCTGGTCGTCGATGGCGATGACCTTGACCGACATTTGATCGCCCACCTTGCAGACGTCGGCCACGCTATTGACATAGTCGTCCGAAAGTTCGCTGATGTGACACAGCCCATCCTTACCGGGCAGAATCTCGACAAACGCGCCGAAATCCTTGACGCTGGTGACACGGCCGTCGTAGATCTTGCCGACGGTGACGCTCTCGGTCAGGGCCTCAACGCGGCGGAGGGCCGCTTGGGCTGCCTTGGCGTCGCTGCTGGCGACCGTCACGGTGCCGTCGTCCTCGACCTCGATCACAGCGCCGGTCGATTCCTGGATGCCACGGATCGTCTTTCCACCAGGACCGATCAGCAAGCCGATCTTTTCCGGTGGGATGTGCGTGCGCAACAGCCGTGGAGCGTGCGGCGAGATTTCGTCACGTGGCCGAGGGATAGCGGTCAGCATCGAACGCAGAATCTGAATCCGCGCCTCGCGGGACTGGGCCATCGTCGCCTTGATGATGTCAAAGCTGATGCCGTTGATCTTCAGATCGAGCTGGATGCCTGTGATGCCGTTTTGCGTTCCGGCGATCTTGAAATCCATGTCGCCGTAGTGATCCTCGTCGCCGATGATATCGGTCAACAGGGTCCACTTGTCGTCGGTTTCCTTCACCAGACCGACCGAAATACCGGCCACTGGGTTGGTGATCTTCACGCCGGCCGACATCAAGCCGAGCGTTGCGCCGCAGACGCTGGCCATTGAGCTGGAACCGTTCGATTCCAGAATGTCCGAAATGATGCGGATGGTATACGGAAACTCTTCCGAATCCGGCAGGATGGGCTTCACACTTCGCTCAGCCAGGGCGCCGTGACCGATTTCGCGTCGGCCCGGTCCGCGGATCGGACGAACTTCGCCGACCGAGAACGAAGGGAAGTTGTAATCGAGCATGAACTTCTTCGAGTACTCGTCGATCAGTCCGTCCACGCGTTGCTCGTCGCGAGTGGTTCCCAGCGTGACGGTGATCAACGCCTGAGTCTCGCCACGTTGGAACACGGCCGAACCGTGCACGCGGGGCAATACGTCGACTTCGCAAACGATCTGACGCAGATCTTTCGACCCACGGCCGTCAGGGCGAGTGCCGGCCAGGATCAAATCGCGAACGATCTTCTCTTCCAGGTCGTGCCAGGCCTTGCTAAACGCGGCGGCCGGAATGGCGCCGTCGGCCTTGGGATCCGGGATCAAAGCGGCCAGCGCCTGGGCCTTGAGGGCCGAAACGGCGTCCGCTCGAGCTTGCTTGCCGGAAGTCTGCTTGGCCGAAGTCAGCGACTGATGGTAGGCCGCGGTTACGCGATCGTAGACGCCGTCGGACGGCGGTACTTCGTACTTCTTCTTTTCGACGTTAACCTTGGCGATCAACTCGTTCTGCAAATCGCACAGCTCCTTGATGATGCGGTGTGCTTCGGTGATGGCCTCGACCATCAAATCCTCTGGCATCTCGCGGGCAAAGCCCTCGATCATCAACACGGCGTCTTTGCTACCCGACACGACGAGGTCGAGATCGCTCTCTTCCAAGTGGTCTTGCGTTGGGAAGGGGATCCATTGGCCATCCACGCGTCCGAGACGGACGGCGGCGACAGGGCCTTCGAACGGCAGCGGGGAGATACCGAGGCAGACGCTCGCGCCATTCATGGCCAACACGTCGGCGTCGTTCTGGCGATCGCTGGCCATGACGAACGACTGGATCTGCACTTCGTCGTGGAACCAGCTTGGGAACAGCGGGCGAATCGGCCGGTCGATGAGGCGCGCGGTGAGCGTCTCCTTCATCGTCGGACGGCCTTCGCGCTTCAGAAAGCCACCGGGAAACTTACCGGCCGCGGCGGTCCGCTCGCGATAGTCGCATGTCAGCGGGAAGAAATCGATGCCCGGGCGCGGGGGACCCGTAGCGGCGGCGGTGAGAACCACCGTATCGCCGTATTGAATCAGGCAGCTTCCCGCGGCCTGCTTGGCCAGGAAACCGGTCTCAATCGAAAAAATACTCTCCCCAACCTGCTTTTCGACACGTACTTTCAAGGTACTCCGTCCTTCTTTCGGGAGTCCTGGCCTGGCAAGCTGCGTGCCTGCGCGACGCCGAGCATTCGGATCGCCAACGTAGACCGCAAGACGCCTTTGAGAAACGCGCGGCCGAAGGCCGAAGCCAGCGCCGCGATGAGGAGGAGGCGCGAGGTTCCGCGACTTTACTTACGGATGTCGAGGCGGCGAATGATGTCCAAGTAGCGCTGCGGAGTCACCTTCTTTAGGTAATCCAACAGTCGACGCCGCCGACTGACCATCATCAACAAACCCCGCCGACTTGCGAAGTCCTTTGTGTGCGTGCGCAGATGCTCAGTCAACTCCCCGATCCGGGTTGTTAACAGGGCGATTTGCACCTCAGGCGAGCCGGTATCTCCGGCGTCCCGCTTGAAGTCCCCGATCAGCGCTTGCTTCCGCTCTTTGGTGATAGCCATTCGTTCGCCGCAGCTCCCCCCACGTAGGCCAGATCCAGCCGACAGGCCAGATCCGCCGAACCCCTTGATTCTCAAAGGTTTGGCTAGGACTGCTCCCACAATTAATTAATGGTGTACGACAAAAACTGAAAACGCCAATGTAGCAACTGACCGTCTTTTTGCAACGGGTAATGCCCACGGAACTCTGACTCTCAGACTGGAGATCACGTCCACGGCCGCATAGACCGTCTAAAACGCGTCCCAGGCGATCCCACCTATGCCAGATGGCGTCACGCCCAGGCCTGCTCGGACAGCCGGTCAGGGCCAATTATTGGCGTTCACGCCCGTGCCGAGTGTAAACTGCCGGCCAGTGCAGAGACATTCACCCCGGCTTCGGCGCCCGTCGCACGCCCTGCCGAGGCGCCACCAGACGCCCACCTCGCCACCCAAAACGCCTCAGACATCGGAGAACCAGCCATGCCCCGCGCCTCTCGCTTTGCCCTGCTGCTGCTTTTACTGTGCTGTTCGCCAGCGATGGCTCTGGCGGACGGCTTGGAGGTAAAAACCATCGAGCATCAGGCCGACAGCGTTGGACGGAAGATGAAATACAACATCATTCTGCCAGCCGGCTATGACAATTCGACAGACCGCTACCCTGTCCTCTACCTGCTGCATGGCCTGACGAGCAATTACACCGCCTGGTCGAAAATGAACGTTCCGCAGGCGGCGGCCCAGTACAAGTTAATCGTGGTCATGCCGGACGTCGGCAACTCCTGGTACGTCAACTGGGCAGAAAACCGAGACGCCCAGAAGAATGGCTGGGAAGACTACATCATCAAGGACCTGATTGGCCACGTCGACGGAGCCTATCGCACTATCGCGCGCCGCGAAGGGCGAGCCATTAATGGTCTTTCCATGGGGGGCTTTGGCGCCATCACGCTGGGGCTACGACATCCGGACATGTTCTGCTCCATCGGCAGCCACAGCGGCGCCTTGGCATTTGCCCAGCGTTATGGGGAATCGATCGCCAAAGGGGAACAGCCAGAAATCATGGAGCGCAAATGGGGGGACGAATTGAACCCGTTAATCAAGATCGACGGCTTCGACACCCCGGCCAAGCGGACTCCCCAAGGAAAGATGTTTCTGACCGCGGAAGAATGCGATGCGCATGACCCCTTCAAACTAGTATTGAAGATCGAACGTTCGCAACTCCCGCATATTTACGTCGATTGCGGCACCGAAGACCGACTGATCGATAGCAGCCGTCGGTTTAGCAAGTTGTTGATGGATCAGAACATTCCGTTTGTCTACGCCGAATCAGGCGGCGGACACGTGCCACCTTACTGGTCGCGCGAAGTGGCGACATCGATGGCGGTGCAGAATCTGTTAATCGAGCGCAGTCTCGCGCAAGCGGCCCGCGCTGCGAGCAAAGCAGCGGCCGCCGGAAATTAATTGCGAGCGATGGAAGTTCGCTTCGCCGCGACTAACTACGCCAATGCCGCGCGGGTTCGTTCAGCCAGTGGATTGTCCGCGGCCTTCGATCCGCGCAGTTGGAACACCGTCGAGGCTAGATAACGATCGCGCCAGCCAGGGGAGATGTGGTAGTAATCCTCCAGCACCGCGGAGCTGAATTTATAGTCGTGCGAGTCGCGTCCTTTAAGAAACACCAACGTGCGGGCCGTCTCGAAAAAGGGCGCAGGCCGATCGGTCGACTGCGCGTAGGCCAGCGTCTTTCGGGCCGCCTGAAGACGATCGCCCCCCAGATCGGCAAAGATCTCCGCGACACTCGTCTCGGTGTTCTGTGGGGCAAGTGGTTCAAGCGCGTCGAGCCTGATATCTGCCAGAGCACCGCCACGACGCGACATCGTTTCGCGGAATAGCGGCAAAAACGCCGCGTTTTGCAGGAGTAGCATGCGGCGAGTGTCGTCGCTGGCGCTGGCTTCATAACCGAAACGCAGGGCGTTGCTGCTCGTCACGGCGTGCAGGCCAACAATGCCAGGCTGACGCGCCAGCAACTCGCCAGCACCGACCAACAGCGCGTCCCAGATTGATTGTGGGGCCACGCCTCGATTGAGCATCTCGACCACGGCGCGCGGCGCTTCTTCGTCGTTCGCCGTGCGGAGCGTTGCTAATAGCTCTGTCGTCGCGCCGCTGTCTGATTTGCCTTCGAGCCACTCTGGCTTGATCTGCCGCGCGAGTTCAGTATTTCGCTTCCAAGGACGATCGGCCGGGGCGTCGCTATCAGGCGAGCCGTCTCCCTCGCGATTTTGCAACGCGTAAGCCAGCGATCTAAGCACCGGTTCCGCGTATTGCCAGCCGATGGCGCCCAGCGTTCGCCAACTGTTGGCGACAAAAATCGCTTTGTGTCCAATGCTACGGAAGTCGCGCGCGCCATAGCGAACGAATAGTTCAAAAAGTTCGTTCGCGCCGGCGGTCCGCGCCAGGCCGGCCGTCGCGGCGTCGGCCGCTCCCTCGTCCCAGCGGTCCATGGCATCGGCAAACGCTTGCCGCGCGTTATGCGCCGCAGGCACCGAGGACTCGGTCACCGGCGACATCGTCCAGTTGTTCTCGCGGACGTCCGCCGCTTGAGCCGACTTGAAATAATCGAGCGCCCAGAAGATCGGCAACCAACGCAACTCAGCGGGCGAAGCCAGACTGGCCAGGTGCGCGCTGTTGACGACCAGCACCGCGTGAAACTTGAAACCTACGCTGGGACGTGGCTGCACGTTCCGCACGCCCGCCAAAAGGAGGGCCGCTAGGACTTCGCGATAAGTCAGACCGGTCTTGATCCGTCCGGCGATCTCTTCCAACAGGCGTTCTCGCGGGGTCTCCTCGATCAAGCGAACCAGCGGTTCGATCTCGGGTTGGAACTGCACCGTCTTGGGATCGAGCTGAGCCTCGGCCGCGGAGACGGGCCTCAACTGGCTGACGAACGACAGATCTGCCACCGCGGCCAGCGCTCCGACGCCGCCCGCTTGTAAGAAGCCTCGACGCGAGGATGGATCGAACATGGCGTTCCCCCTTCAAAGGCGGTTTCGTCGCGAAAGCACTCCCCCAAGCAACGTTATCCCGCGCCCGGGCCAATCGTACAAGAAAATGCCGGACGGCTGGGCTCGGCCTATGCTTAAAAAGACAACCGCGATCCAACACCGGGAGTTCGCTGGTCATCGATCGCCATCGAAAAAAAGGACACCCCCATGACCGCGCAAGAGAACCATTTGACCAAGGAACGCATGGTCGCGGCGTTTATTGTATTGAGCACTTTTGCGATGTTCTGCCCGGCGGTCGCTCGCTCGGATGAGCCATCTGCGCGCCGCCAGGAGTGGGTCGAAATCCCGGTCACTCAGAATCGCGTGGTGCGGGCGTTGGTCGCGTACCCCGACAGCGCGACGCCAGCAACCGTGGTGGTGGTACTGCACGAGGATCGCGGGCTGACGAATTGGGAACGAGGCATCGTGGATCGACTGGCCGCGCGCGGATACGTTGCAATTGCGCCGGACCTGCTGAGTGACGTTGCTAGCAAAGGAGGCGGAACCGACAGCTTTGAGACGACAGCAGCGGCGCGCGAAGCGGTATATCAATTGAAGCCGGATCAGGTCGCCGCGGACATCGACGCGGTGTGTGCGTTCGCTCGGAAGGCGCCGGAGGGCAATCAGCGGATTGCAGTCGCAGGCTTTTGCTGGGGAGGAGCGCGAGCTTTTGAGTATGCGACCCACAATCCAGAGGTCGCTGCGACGTTGGTCTTTTACGGCGCAGCGCCTGGCGTGGATCAAATGAAAAACATCCACACGCCCGTTCACGGTTTTTATGGAGAAAACGACACCCGCGTCACCGGCGATTTGAACAAAGTCAAAACGCAGATGAAAGACACCGGCAAGGTCTTTCAAGCGGTCACGTACTCCGGAGCGGCGCATGGTTTCTTGCGCACCGGCGCGGCGAAGGACGCGCGGCCAGCCGATCGCAAAGCGCACGACGAAGCGTGGGCGCGATTGACATTGATCTTAGATGGGCTTACTGCGACGTCGCCGTAATGATCCGGCAGCGCAACGAATCAGCGACGCCAAATGGCTAGCGGATAAAGATCCAGCTCAGCACGATCGAAGCGACTGAGATCCCGGCGACCGCGACTGCCAAGATCATCATCCACTGCAACCATTCCGGTAGACGCGAGAACTCACTATCTCGGATCGGCGGCAGGGGCGAAAATGGCTCGTTGTCCAAAATCGGCAGCGTTTCCTGGTCGATTGCACTAACTGGTTGCGTGCCGACCGACGCCTGGCTGGGGCTCTCCGGCGAGCCGGGCTCCGTGGCCGGCTGAATCAGGAAGTTGGTCTCCGTGTCGCGCATGAAGACGGCAATTGGACGCGACCGTGGAGGCGCCATCACGGGCGGCGCGGCCGGCTCCGACGACGCAATCTCAGCGGCGGCCGCTTCGAAATCTCCGGACCAAGGCTCCAGACGCTGGATCACGTCCGCGGCGGATTGGATCCGCTCGTTCACGCTCTTGGCCATCATGTCCGCAATCACCTCCACAAACTCGTCGCTCAACTCGGGGTTGAAACGATGTGGATCAATCGGCGGCAGTTGGCAATGGGCGCGGGCTTTGTCTCGCGTGGTTCCGCCCGGAAAGGGCACCTTGCCGGTCACGGCGTAATACAACGTGCAGCCGAGCGAATAAATATCGCTGGCGGCCGTTAACCGGTCGGGCGTCATGATCTGCTCGGGCGAGAGATAATCCGCCGTGCCGACAATCTTGCCGCTGCGGCCGTCTGTGGGGGCGTCTTCCGTAAAGTAGCCGGCCAGGCCGAGGTCCGAGACTTTGGTGTGCCCTTCAGGCGTAACCAATAGATTGCCTGGCTTGACGTCGCGATGAATCAGGCCACGGCTATGCGCATGTTCCAGGCCTTTGGCGGCTTGCGCGATAATTACGCCGGCGGTGCCCATGCCGATTTTGCCGCGGCGCCGAATCAAGCGGCGCAAGTCAGCGCCTGGCACGTATTCGGTCACCAGAAAATAGACGTTGCCATCGTTACCGGCGTGGAACGCGCGGACGAGGTTTAGATGATCCAATTGCGCCTGGGCGCGCATTTCGCGGAAGAAGCTGGCGACCGCTTCTGGCGTGCTTTTGCTACGCGGTAAAACCTTGACCGCGACGATGCGCCCCATCAGGGCGTGCTCGGCCTTGAAGACGTGGCCCATGCCACCTTGGCCGATGGAGTCGATGATGTGGTAATCACCGAGATTGAATTTCTTCTGACCCAGACGGAGCTGCTCGGCCTGCCACCGATTCAATCTCCCCAGCCCCACCAGACGTGCGGCCAACTGTTCGTCGCTGGGATCCCGCAGACCTTCGGTCGCCAACACTGAGAGCGCCTCGTCCAGCTCTTCCTGTGTGAGCAGGGAGCTACCCAAGGCGGCCTGTTGGAACACAGATTTTGTGCTGTTGACCACGCTCGTCTAACACCTGTAATGACGCCTAAGGCGTGTTCCGTCACTCGACGGTTTCGACGCTGCCGGCCTCCCATTCGTTCGGTTTTGCGCGGCGTCTGGCCCACCTGCGCAAAACTGTCCCTAAGTTACGTGTAGCATAGTACATAATGCAGGGAGAGCCAAGCGACTGTCGCTCGAAAATCAAGGCAAAATGCGGCGTTTGCGACACGAACGCAAGCTTAGCTTAGTAAGAAATACGTAAGGAATCCGAGTCTGGTCTATTCCAAACGGAATTTCGCCCACGATGGGGGAAGGGGCGCCACGACTTCGATCCGCTCATCGCGCGTCGGATGCGTGAACACCAACCGGCGGCTATGCAGCGCAATCCCCTGGGAGAACTGCGCGTTACTGCCGTACTTGCTGTCCCCCACTACGGGCCAACCCGCATGGGACAATTGCAATCGAATCTGATGTTTGCGACCAGTCTCAAGCCGCACTTCGAGCAGCGTCGCGGGGGGCAGGATCTTTTGCACGCTGTAATTCAGACGCGCTTCTTGCGCTCCCTCGGCCGCGGCGGACCAGTGCATCTTGCGATGTCGCTCGTCCTTTTTCACGTAGTCGACGAGCCGGCCCGACGGCGGGGCAACATCGCCTGACACCACCGCCCAGTAAGTCTTCTCGACCGAGTGCTCGACAAATTGCGCGGTCATCCGCGCGGCGGCTTTACTGGTGCGGGCGAAGAGCAGCACCCCAGAAACAGGGGCGTCCAGGCGACTCATCGCCCCCAGATAGACGTTCCCCGGTTTTTGATAGCGCCGCTTGATGTACTCCTTAGCCAGGGTGAGCAAGCTCTCTTTATCGGCAGCCACCCCCATTGTCGGCAGGCCGGCCGGCTTGTTGATCACCAACAGGTGATTGTCTTCGTAGAGTACCGCGAGATCGTGGATAGGCATGGCGTCGGTCGCGGCGCTCGGTATGGTTGTCAGCGTCTCGATCGTAGAATAGTCAGACGCTGTGGTACAGAGATAACGTTTGGCGAAAGTGCATTGCGACCATGAATAAGCCTGCTGAAAAACTGATCCTGGCGAGCACTTCGCCGCGCCGCCGGCAATTGCTGGCCGAAGCAGGCTACGCGTTTGAAGTAGTCGCTCCCAGTGAATTGGCCGAGTGCGGCGTCTGTAGTGGCGAAACCCCTCCGCAGTTGGTCGCTCGCCTGGCGTGGCAGAAAGCGGCCGACGTTTCGACCCGTGTTGGACCAAGTTTGATCGTCGCCTGCGACACCGTGGCCGAATGCCAAGGGCAGGTGCTTGGCAAACCGGTCGATGAAGATCACGCGCGGCGAATGCTCGCCATGCTCTCGGGCCGACGGCACCGCGTCTTCAGCGGCCTGTGCGTCTGGCGCGTTCCGGCCGGGGAACCGATCGTCCGCGTGGCAACAACTACATTGCGGATGGACGTGCTACCGGCTCCGCAGATTGACGAGTACGTGGCCAGCGGCTTGTGGGAAGGGAAAGCCGGCGCGTTTGGCTTTCAGGATGGGCTGGACTGGGTCCATATTGAAGAGGGGAGCACGTCGAATGTCGTCGGGCTGCCGATGGAACTGCTAGCGGAAGTCCTTGCGGACCTGGCGACCTGACCTCGCATCGATCGACGAGAAGCATCGACCCAAAGAGCATGCCCACGTTTGCTTTCGCAAACGTGGGCATTCCCCCCTGTCGCATTGAATTTTTTGCTGTTGGCCGATGCGTTTGCTTGAGTGTTTTAGAACACCATTTCGCCACGCAGGAACACGCTGTCGAAACCGAGGATGTTCGAGTCGTCGAGCACTGGGTTCACAGCACTTCCGGTCTCTTGCAGGCCCAGGTCCCAGTAGGCTTGCAGATTCCAACCAGCCGAGACGGCGAACCGGGGGAGCACCCACACGGTGGCGCCAAGTTCAATTTCGGCCGCGGGAATCATCCGAGCGTTGCTGGTGTAGAGCGTATTGGTGGTCTCGCCGAGGCCCGTGCCGCCGTGCGAGGTGTTTTGGACCAGTTGCGAGTTGGCGCCGACCAACAAGGCGCCCGACCCACGACCGTAGACCGAAAGCCGACCGGACTGTCCAAAGTACTTGCGACCTTGCAAGCCGACGCGCGGACCGATGCCGGTGAACTTGTTCGCCGCGTGGGCGTCAGCCAAAAGACCGTCGCTTGAGTTGGCGTCCGTCACCACGGAGTTAATGTAGTGGTTGATATACGCGAAACGTAGTCCGGCAAACCAACGCAGGTCCCACACCGGGCAGCTCGGTCCGCAGCAATCGTTGCAGGACGGATTGAAGAAGAAGGGACGGATGCACTCAATGTCCCAGACGCTGGCGTTCAAACGGAAGTCTGTCGAGACCGAATCGCCAGGGTTGGGCGTTTCGTTGCAGAGGAAATCGCAACAGCTCTCAGTATTGGTCGCCATGCAGTTCATGCTGTCGACGGCCGTAAGATTGAAGAACGTCAGGCGGAATTCGTCACCGCAGCAGCAATCGCGGGCGCCGATGTAAGCTCGGAAACCTCCCTGATATCCAGGATCGAAGTTCTCAAGCGTTTGAAAGAATTGTTGATTGGGACCGCTCTGAGTGAACGAGGTGCGGCCAATGGCGCCGGCCTGGCTAAAGCGCGGGCGGATCCACATCATTTCGCCACCGGCGATGATGCTCCACTTTCTGCCGACACCACCTCCACCGCCGCCGCCGTAGTAGTTGCCACGGTTGCCGTTGTAGACGTACTCGCCCATCGAAGGGGCGCCGCCATTGAAGCCGCCTCCTTCGTAGACCTCGCCCCCTTCAAAGTCGCCCCCTTGTTGGTACATCGGCTCCGGCGAGGGGACCATTTCGCCACCGGGACCTGCCGGTTGCGAGCCTATTTTATGCCAGCCGGTAGCGTAGCGTTTGACGCGTGCCGGATGATACGACGGGTTGAGCACGCGCTGCTGGTCTTGGTATTCCGGCGGATCGTAGATGACCTCCGGCGCACTCGTGACGCTGCGACTGGTTGTGGTGGAACGCGTTGGCGTCGAAGAGCGTGGCGCGGGAATGGGCTCGGACGTGTTTACGGCGCGAACGACTTGTGATCGGGCGGCCACCGGAGAAGCCGCGGTGGATTTGCGTTGAGGCGCGGGCTTGGCGACTGCCGTGGTTGCGGGAGCAACATGCTCCGCTCGCGCTGGCCTGGTGACTGCAACTTTGGCGGCCGCCGGATTTGCAGCGGGCGTCGCAGCTGGTTTAGCGGCCAACTTCGGCGCCGCGGCCTTAGCGGCCGGCGCGGAAACCCGAGGCTGAATCAGCAGTGGTTCGCCGACCTCTTCCTCGCCTAGTTCTTCGGCGCTGGCCTCTTCGGCCTCGGACGCAGGAATTTCGGCCGCTACGGAGCGGACCGGCGACTTCGTCTTCGCGCGATTCTCCGCCGCCGACCCGCGGCCTGGCAAGGCGATGGCCATGGCCATCAACAGCAACGTAATCGTACGCACGGAGACACTCATCAAGTCACCTCACATCCCAGAACGTCTGTTCCACCCTGGCAGGCCCCCCGCGCAAGGTTGCTCTCGCTCCAACAGAGTCAGAGGCGGGCATGGAAATGTTTTCGGTTTCCGCATAGTCAACCCTTGCGGTATTTCCGTCAAAATTGTTTCGAACGGAATAACCGGCACAGCTTCACGTTCAACTGGTCCATGCCGCTTGGAGAGAAATCGCGCGAAAACGCCTGGAAAACACGCGACCGCTTAAGAAGGCGGCGAGTCGAGAGACTCACTGCTAGCAGAGGTGACCGGCGAGAAACGCCAGCCCTGAAAATGATGCGCGGCGCAAGAACGGCCGTGCTTCAGCGCCCACTTCGGACGATCGCGGCTGCGCAGGACCTAGAGCGCAGCCGCGATTGTGACTTCCATTGAAGCTAAGAGGCCCGCAGTTGCCCGCGCTGCCGCAGGCGGCGGGCTGAGAACAAAAGGCCCAACGCGCCAAAACCGGCCAAGGCCAAGGTCGTTGGCTCCGGAACGGGCGTGTACTCTTGATTGACGTTGATCTGCCCTTGCGGTTGCGGATTTCTCAGACAGTAGAAGAACGAATAACTGCCGTCGGCCGATCCGCCCGACACGTCGGCTGGCGTGAGCGTTTTGCTCAGTGTCGTGCCGTCGGAGAAGCTGACGTCGATCTTTGCCCAACTGGCCTTGTTGGGGCCGCCGGCCAAGGCCTGGCGATAGTTGGTCAAGCTGGCGCCGTGGTCCGAGTTGCGGTCGATGTCCGCACGGAACGAGAAAGTCTCGCCTTCACTGAAGTTGTTAAACGAGATCCCGGCGACTTCCGCCCCGGCGTGGCCACCTGGCGTGGCAATCGGCGTAAAATCCGTGACCGTAATCGGGAAGGCCTGGGGAACAAATATTAGCGATCCAAAGCTGTAGGCGGTGTCGCCCATGGTGATTTGGAAGCCAATGATGTCTGCCCCTTCGGACGTATTGCTAAGCTGAAACATTGGTCGATCCGCGGCAACCAGCGTCCGCGTCGACAAGAGAGGCGTTGCCACGGATCCACCAGGCAAAGCCTCGGAAATCCGCAGCGAATACCCAAGCGAGATCGGCGTCGCCCCGGCTGGCGAAGCGGAAAGGAGCATGGCGGCCAGCGCCAGGCTGGCAAAAAACGAAATCCGAGCGGTGTTGCGACTCATTGTTGCTTGTGTCTCCCTTGCGGCCCGCGTGCGCGGGTTGATTTGTTCCGCCGACGCCATCCGTGGCGTGGCCGGCTTCTTGTTCCGCCGCAATCCGTGCGGCCCGATTCATCCAGGTGCTCTTTGCAAGGGAGATTGCAACCTGTTAGCCAACTGCGTGGAGCGATCAACGCGCGCACCGCTAGCGGCGAGCGTGCAGACAGAAACGCAGGGATAGGCATCGATCAGAAGAGAGAATCGCCGCCGACAAGCCGAAGCGCGCAGAACGCAGATTCAGAACGCACTACAACCGTGGAACGAACAGAGGAGCCAGAAGGAGCTCACGGGAAAGAGGCCGCGGCAATCTAGCGCCATGTCCGTCGTCGGGATAATTCCCGTGACGATGACCGGCTAACAAGATGCACTAGCTACCTCTTTAAAGAACGGGTTCCGAGTGCGGTGTGGATTGGACCCATGCAATCCACGCACCAGAACTACAAACCCGATCTTAATCCCCTAATCCGCAATGTCAAGCATTTGGTGGGAAGATTCCTAGGAATCCGCCTGCGGGCGTGGGAATGCGGAGATCGAACGGCCAGAATTGGCCAAAAACGCCTGCCTTGGCGTGGAGAATAACCGCGAAGCAATTTTAGCGGTTGTTAGGTAAAACGCGCATTCGCCGCCTAAAGCGGGACGCCTAGAGACAAAAGCCCTCGGAAAGCGCGGGCCAGAGAAACAGCCGATGCCTCTAACCGGCGCGATGAACAACAGGACGAGCCTGCGGAGGGTAGGTCCGCATTTCCGGGTTTACTCGTGTCTGAGGGCCGAAATTGCCCATTGGCGGCGCCATGATCGGTTCGCCTTCGGGAACGAATTCCTGACTTGGATCGACGATGGTTTCACCCATCGCGTCCTGGCTGACTTCGCTGTCCCATTCGCCTTCGTTGATATCGCCCATCAGGACGCTGCCTGCGCGGTCGTTAAAACCCAGGCCTTCAGCGGGCATCGGACCGGTGTAATCGTATGGGCAAGCGCACATAGCGCATCCGAGTCCTTGCGAAAGTAGCAAGAGCACGCCCAGGATGTGAATGTTGCGCGACATGCGACGTCCTTTCCCCCTGCAGTAACGCACTGGCGTGGTGATTGGCCGAACGGCCCGCCTTAGCGTCGAACGTAATGCGTAAATCAGCGGATCTGCGGCGCGGCCCTGCCGAGGGACCTAGATCCTACCTACCCATCATCGGTTGCTTCCGCCGGCAGAATCGTCATTTTTTCCGTTCCGCTCGATTTTTCGAATGCCATGGACCGACGACGTCTTGCCCTGTTTGTCCAGTTTACGAACGCGCGCAGGTGGCGAAGGAACAATGCGGCTACTTTTCCGGCGCGTAAGTGGCGGTTAGACTCGGACTGTCGGAGAGTGGGCCGCGCGCCCGGATTGCCCTATCTCGCCAACCAACCGCACAGGAAATCTGGACTATGAAATCAATGCACGCCCTTCCATTGCAGACAATCGCACTCGGCTGTGCGATTCTCGCCACCAGCGCCGGACTAGCCTCTGCCGCCGATTGGAAGCCGCTCTTCAACGGCAAGGACCTGACGGGCTGGAAGTCGATTGATGGCCCAGAAGGTAGCTTCAAAGTCGAAGACGGTATGCTGTACTGCTCCGGTGGTGGCGCTGGTTGGCTTTCGACCGACAAGGAATACGGTGATTTTGAGCTCGAGCTGGAATTCCGGGCGCCAAAGGGTGGCAATAGCGGCGTCTTCTTGCGAGCGCCTCACACCGGAAACCCCGCCTTTGCAGGCATGGAAATCCAGGTGCTGGACGACTACGACGATCAGTATTCCAAACTGCAGGACTACCAGTACTGCGGCAGCTTGTACGACGTTGTCGCCGCGAAGCCCCGCGTGACCAAGAAAGCGGGCGAATGGCAAAAGATGCATATCCTTTGCCAGGGCAATAAGGTCAAAGTCACGCTCAACGGCACGCAAGTTGTCGACGCCGATTTGACCGCCCACAAGGACAAGGAGCCAACGCACCCAGGTCTGACCCGCACCAAGGGATACATTGGGCTTCAAGACCACGGCTCGCGTCTGGACTACCGCAACATCAAGCTGAAAGATCTCAGCGCGAAGTAGCGACGGATCCAAGAACTCCTCATGCCGCGCCCTGCGGCGCGCCGATACTAGGGCCGCACTGCGCAGTGTTGCACGCGCGCAGTCTCCGCTCATAATCTCGGCGCTGAATGAGGTCGAACAAGCGTGGCAGCATCCGACATACGTCGAGCCGCTGTCTTACTGGCCAGCCTTCCTGCGGATCAGGGGGCGGCGTTACTGTCTCGCCTTGCGCCGGCACAGATTGAAGCGGTCACACTCGAAATCGCCCGGCTGGGGATCGTCGAGTTCGACGAGCAACAGGCCGCCATCAGGCAGTTTTCGCAGTCGGGCGCCAGTGGCATCCAGGGCGGAGTCGACCTGGCCGGGACACTGCTGCACAAGGCGTTGGGAAGCGCGGCCGCCGGCGCAGTCGATTCGCTCCGCCGCCGACTGAATCCACCCCCATTCGCGTTTTTAGCCACGGCCGACGGAACTGCCATCCGTGCGCTGTTGAACGATGAGCGCCCGCAAACCGTGGCCTTGGTGCTGTCGCGACTGCCGGCCGCACAATCGGCCGCTGTGCTGACAGTTTTTGACGCTAGGGAGCGGGCCGAGATTGCCGAGCGGATTTCCGTCATGGCCACGGTCCACCCGCTCGTTTTGCGCGATGTCGAACGAGCATTGTCCGCGCGCTGGGCCGCTCGAAGCACGCTTCGCGTGGACACCGCCCACACTTCACTTCGCGGACCATCGCGCCCGTCGGCTTTTTTCCAACGCGCCGCGGCAGCGTATCTGATCGACGCGACTTAGGCGGCGCCATCGTCCGTTGGTTGCAACGGGCCACTTGAGCCGGCCCCCTGTTTTGCTAGCATGCGTCGACCGGCGCAGCGCGTCCGACCAAGCAGCCCACAGCGATTTCGGCCAATGGGATAGCGCTGCGGCCATTGCTGGGCGTCGCCCCCATTTCGGCACTGTAGGGCCGTTAACGCCGCCGCCCCTCCACAATCCAGGCATGCTGAAACGGATGCAGCGATGACCGTCAGTCCCATGATGCGGCAGTACCAGGAAGCCAAGACGGCTTGTCCTGACGCGCTGCTCTTGTTTCGCATGGGGGACTTTTACGAAGTCTTTCACGACGACGCCAAAACAGCCGCGCGCGTGCTCGGCCTGGCCCTCACCAGTCGCGATAAAGGCGAGAATCCCGTCCCCATGGCCGGTTTTCCGCACCATCAACTGGAAAGCTACCTGGGCAAGCTGATCGCCGCCGGATTGCGCGTGGCGATCTGCGATCAGGTCGAAGATCCCAAGCAGGCCAAAGGGCTCGTTCGCCGAGAACTTACGCGGATCGTCTCGCGCGGAACGGTCACGGACGACGCCCTGCTGGACCCGCGCGAGAATAACTTCCTGGCCGCCGTCGTCCCCGGAGACAAAGTCGGAATCGCCTGGGTCGAACTATCGACTGGCCGCTTTCAGGCGGCGCAATTCGCCCCGGCGCGGTTGGCGGACGAACTGGCGCGGATCGCCCCGGTCGAATGCCTGTTGGCCGAAGAGGTGGAACTCCCCGGCGGCGCGCTTGCCGATGGCGTGGCGATCACGCGTCGGCCCAGTTGGGCCTTCGCGCACCACGCGGCACGCGAAACGTTGACCAAGCACTTTGCCACGGCGGAGTTGGATGGCTTTGGGTTTGGCGATGATGACGTTGCATCGATCCGCGCGGCGGGCGCGATCCTCGAGTACCTGATTGAAACGCAAAAATCGTCGATCGAACACGTTGACCGCCTGATCCCCTACCGCGCTGGCGATGGGTTAGAGATTGACGAAGCGACGCGACGCAGCCTGGAGATCACCCGCACGTTGCGAGATGGCTCGCGCGCCGGTTCGCTATTGGGCGTGCTAGACCGCACGATCTCCGCGATGGGTTCGCGACTGATGAGCGATTGGGTCGCCAATCCGCTCTGTAACCAGGGCGCCATCGAAGATCGTTTGGACGCCGTGGCCGAACTGCTGGCTGACGCGGCGCTCTGCCAGGCGCTGCGCGAAGCGCTCAAAGGCCTGTACGACGTGGAGCGACTATTAGCGCGCGTGACAACCGGGCGCGCCAGCCCGCGCGATTTGAGCTTTTTGGCTCGCACGCTCCGTGGGCTGCCGGCACTCAAGGCGCGGCTGACCGCGCGGCGCAGCGCGCTTCTGTGCCGGCTGGAAGGGGCGCTCGATCTTTGTCCTGAACTAAGGGCAAAACTCGACGCGGCCCTCGACGAAGAATGCCCGCTCAATAGTCGCGATGGTGGCTTCATCCGCGGCGGGTACCACTCGGATCTCGACGCGTTGCGCGAGCTTGCCACCGGCGGCAAGCAATGGATCGCGCAGTATCAAGCCACCGAGGCTCAGCGGACGGGCATCTCGACGCTCAAGGTCGGCTTTAACAACGTCTTTGGCTACTACATCGAAGTCACCAACCCAAATCGCGACAAGGTTCCACCCGAATATCACCGCCGGCAAACGGTCAAAAACGCCGAGCGCTACGTCACGCCGCAGCTCAAGGAATACGAAGAAAAAGTCCTCACGGCGGACGACAAGGCCAAGCAGCTTGAATACGAGATGTTCGTCCAGTTGCGAGACGCCACCACGGCCGAAGCCCGCCGACTGCGCGCCACGGCCGACGTGCTGGCGCAGATCGATTGCCTCGCGGCGCTGGCGGAATTGGCGCGGAGGCGCGGCTATTGTCGGCCGAAGGTCGTCGACACGCCGGTCTTGTGCATCGTCGCCGGGCGGCATCCGGTCCTCGACGCCCGCGAGGACGCTGGCGCATTCGTACCCAACGACGTCACGATGAGCGCCGAGGATGGCCTGGTGCTGTTGGTCACCGGGCCGAACATGGCCGGTAAGAGTACGTTTATCCGCCAGACGGCTTTGATCGCGCTGATGGCGCAGATCGGCAGTTACGTGCCGGCGAGTGAAGCGACCGTCGGCCTGACCGATCGGATCTTCGCCCGCGTTGGCGCCAGTGACGACCTGGGGCGCGGTCGCAGCACGTTTATGGTCGAGATGACCGAGACAGCGCGGATTCTCAATACTGCAACGGCCCGGAGCCTGGTGATCCTCGACGAGATTGGCCGCGGCACCAGCACGTATGACGGCGTCTCGCTCGCCTGGGCCGTGGTGGAGAACCTGCACGACCAGATTGGCTGCCGTACGCTGTTTGCCACGCACTATCACGAACTGACCGATCTGGCAAAGTCGCTTGCGCAGTTGCGCAACTTCAACGTCGCTGTGCGCGAGTGGCAGGATGAAGTGGTGTTTCTGCACAAGATTGTCGAAGGGCCGGCGGACAAGAGCTATGGCATCCACGTCGCGCGGTTGGCCGGCGTGCCGCGCGAAGTTGTGCAGCGCGCCCAGCAAGTGTTGTCGCAGTTAGAGGAAGAACATCTCGACGAGCGAGGCCGGCCCAAGATGGCCCACCGCCGCGGAAAGCGCGCTGGCGACCTGCAACTAACGCTATTCGCCGCCGCGGAACATCCGCTGCTGGACGAGATTCGAAAGATCGAACTGGACGAACTCCGTCCAATTGACGCGCTCAGGCTGCTAGGGGACTGGCAGCGAACGCTGAGCAGCAACGGCGCCAAGGATGGCCGCGCCGAAACTCCCCGCTAAGCGGCTTCCTCGAAGTTGGACGCGTCACTTTCGTCCGGTTAACATGCCTGCAATCCGCGGCAGCTTCGTACGCGCTGGCCGCTCGGCGCCGATCGAGAGGAAAACTTCATGCGATCTTGTTTGACGCGTGCGTTTGCCGCACTGGTCTTCGTTTACATGGCGTATTGCGCATCGGCGCATGAAGCGATAGCCGCCGACATCTGGGGCCCCGCCATCATGCCCCAGCCGTTTGAGAAGGCGCCGTTTCACGAAATCAAGATTCCAGGCTGGGTTGAGCGGACCATCGGCTGCGGCTACACGCTCTCGGTCATGGACGAAAGTCAGCGCACACGCGCGGCCGCAGCTGGCGTAACGATCAGCGAGATGGGCTTCGTCGATCCTTTCTACGCCTATTACGACAGCAAGCTACTAACCAAACGCAACCCAGGCGTTCCACTCGATCGCCTCGACAAGGACATTGCCCAGTACAAAAAACTGGGCGTGCGAATCCTGGGAGTTTATCCTCCGTGCTTACAGGGCGAGGCTTACGAAAAGCACCCTGACTGGCGGCGGATCGATACCAATACAACCGAGATTCCGTCGATCGACATGCAAAAGTTTCCGCACGGCGGAATGCTCTGCCTGTTGGGTCCCTACGGCGATTTCTTTATCGATGTGTTGGCCGAAATCACGACCCGATTTCCGGATGTCGACGCGTTCAGCTTCGATGGTCTCCATTACGGCGGTGTTTGTTACTGCGAACATTGTCGCGCGAATTATCGCAAAGAAACGCAAAAGGAAATCCCGAACACGGACCTCAACGATCCGGCCTTTCGTCGCTATCAACATTGGGCCGACCGGCGGATGGAAGATCTGATTGTGCGGATGCAAACCCGCCTGAAAGGAATCAAGCCGGAGATCGCCCTGGTGACGTGGACGACTAACGCCGGACGTTTCGGCCACTTCCTGAGCATTCCGCGCAACATGCCGGCGCGAATGAACTTGCTGCTGGACGCACCGGACCAGGAATTCTGGCTCGATGAAACCAATCGCGGCGCAACCGTGGTGCCGGCCTTTGCCAACGCCTATATCTGGGCGACCACGAATCACCGCGTGGCGTTCAGCGAGCCCTACCTGATGCTGCACGGCAACCCTTACGGCAAAGATGGCTTTCCGCCGCAAGAGATTTTGCGGCGCATGCTGCTGGCCGTAACACACGGCGCGCAGCCCAGCATTGCGGTAGCGCAACCGGCGAACTTGCAGGATGAACTGTACAAGTGCATCGCCGAGATCCAGCGGAGGAAGGAATGGATTGTCAACAAATCCCCGGAGCCATGGGGCGCATTGGTGATGAGCGATAACACGCGCAACTTCTACGGCCGAACGGCCGGGGCCGTCGAAGAGCGTTACATGTCGCACGTATTTGGCGCGTTTCGCGCCGCGCTCGAAGAACACTTGCCGTTAACGGTAATCAACGATTGGAATCTCAACGCTCAAGACCTCGCCAAGCAGAAAGTGTTGGTGCTACCGAACACCGCCTCACTGGATGACGCCCAAATCTCGGCGATTCGCGAATACGTCCGGGGCGGCGGCGGTCTGGTCGCCAGCGTGGATACCTCGCTATTTAACGAGTACGGCGACGCACGCGAGAACTTTGCGTTGGCCGATGTATTCGGCGTCGACTATCGCGGCGTCCCAAGCGCAGTCGCTGGACCGCAAGAAGTAGACGTGAACTTTGCCAAGGGCATTGGCCCTGACTATTGGGAGAAGCGCAAAAACGTGTTTGACTTCAAGCAGGACACGGCGTCGTTCCTGAATGTCGGATTGATGAAGACGTACGTTGGTGAGGATCAGGTCACATTCAAAGGTCCGGCGGTCCGTGTCGAAACCAACAGTCCCGCCGCCCGGCTGATTGGCACGATTCGCCCCAAGAGCGCAGAGCAGCCGGTGGTTGATATTCCGGCGGCGGTGACGCACGAATTCGGCCGCGGCCGAGTGATCTATCTCCCGGCCGGATTTGATTCCGCGTATTACATGTACGCCTATCCGTACCAGCGGCTGGTGCTGAAGAACGCCATCCTCTGGGCAGCCGGCGGACCGCCCCCCGTCGCAGTCACCGCGCCGATGTGCGTCCACAGCACTTGCATGCGGCAGAAGGGGGAGAAGAACGACCGACTGATCGTGCATCTCTACAGCGATCTCAACACCACGGCTTTCCACGCATTGCCGGCGGACGACGTGCCACTGCGCGAAGAAGTGGTCCCCATCCGAGACATCCGCGTAGCGTTCGACAAGCAATACCCCGTGCGGCGAGTGACACTGCAACCGGAAGGGATTGAGTTGAAACTCGAAAAAACGGCGACGGGCGTGACCGTGAACGTCGATCGCGTCGATGTCCACTCGATGGTCGTGGCCGAGTTGGAGCCGGCGCCGTTAGCTGCAACTCTGCAAAAGTGACCTGTTAAAGCGCCTCTTTGCGCAACTGCGGAAAAACCTTGGAGACCTTGTTCAGGATGTAGTCGCCGTACGCGCCGCTGAAGTCGTGCACGCTTGCTTTATCCCAGCGGTCCTGGCTGTCGTCCTCGGCCTGCGGCAGCCCTTCGATCGGCTGCACCTCCGAGTGGAAGTTGGGATCGAAGAAAAACGGAAACGACATCCGGTCTCTGCCAGCCCGATTCAGCACGCGGTGAGGCGTGGAACGGTAAAGGCCGCGCGTCATCCGGTCGAGCATGTCGCCAATATTGCAGATAAACGATCCGGCGATTGGCGGCGCATCGATCCACTTGGAGCGAGACTTGACCTGCAGGCCGCCGGCGTCGTCCTGGCGGAAACCGCGAGCGGTGCCAGTGCCACGAATGCCGCACCCGAATTGCCCGCGCGCCGCTACTCGCCGGACTACTACCGCGTCTATCACCAGCGCGTGCAGGCAGCGGCGGTGAAAAAAGTCGCGGTCTCGACTCCAGCCCCCAAACCAGCTACGAGCCGCCCGCAGCCAAAAGCGCCCGCACCAACCCCCGCTCCCAAAATAACGCGGGTGGCCGCACCCACGCCGAAGCCTGTGCCGCCCGCGCCGCCCGCCCGCCCGA
>Ga0105047_10003894_pt1 | contig 26197 bp, 17 predicted proteins | sample MAT04_FD_78384 | JGI IMG/M metagenome (GOLD analysis project Ga0105047, IMG submission 78384) | Freshwater microbial communities from Lake Fryxell liftoff mats and glacier meltwater in Antarctica - MAT-04 (megahit assembly) | ecosystem: Environmental > Aquatic > Freshwater > Ice > Liftoff...
CAGCGTGAGGGCGCGAACGGGCGGCTCGTCGGCAAGAAGACGGTGCAGGAGTTCGCGGGCAGCAAGCCGTTCCTCGACGGTTACGTCTACGTGCTGCCGCCGACGCACGCGGCCGGCTACGAGCTGACGGTGCTCGGCGACGTGCACGGCTGCTACTCGTGTCTGAAGGCCGCGATCATGCAGTCGCGCTTCTTCGAGAAGGTCGAGGCGTTCCGCAAAGACCCTTCGAACAACCCGGACCCCAAGCTCGTGCTGCTCGGTGACTACATCGATCGCGGAATGTTCTCGCTGAACGGCGTGCTGCGCACCGTGATGCAGCTGGTCGTGACGGCGCCGGATCACGTCTACGCGCTGCGCGGCAACCACGAGTACTTCGTCGAATATCAGGGGAATGTGTACGGCGGCGTAAAGCCCGCAGAGTCGATCAACACGCTCAAGCCGCACCTGCCGATCGAGGTGTTCCGCAAGTACATCGAGCTGTTCGACGCGATGCCGAACACGCTGCTCTTCGATCAGACGATGTTCGTCCACGCGGGGATCCCGCGTGACCGCCTCATCAAAGAGCGCGTGAAAGATCTCTCCGGGCTCAACGATCCGGACGTGCGCTTTCAGATGATGTGGAGCGACCCGTCGAGCGCCGATGTGATCCCCGCCGAGCTGCAAGAACAGTCGGCGCGCTTCGCCTTCGGCCGGCTGCAGGCGCAGGCATTTTTGCAGCGCTTCGGCCTACACACGCTGGTGCGCGGCCACGAGAAGGTCGACTCCGGTTTCCATCGCGTCTACGACGATCCGAACATGCTGCTGATCACGCTGTTCAGCGCGGGCGGCGACACCAACGACGATCTGCCGATCGACTCGAGCTATCGCAGCGTGACGCCGAACGCGATGACGATGGCGTGGAAAGACGGCGAGACGACGATCACGCCGTGGGAGATCGACTACGAGACGTACAACGACCCCGCGCGCAACGCGTTCTTCAAGGTGCCGCCGGAGATCGAGCAGCGTACGTAGCGCGGCGCAGCTTCTTTCGACGGCTCGTCAGCTGGCGAGGATGATCTCTTTCCGCGCCAGCATCGTTCGACGAGCGGCTGGCGCGCTGGCGCTACGTAGTCTCGCGCAGCAACGCGACCAGCTCGTCGACCTCGAGCGCGGCGCCGACGTGCGTGCCGTCGAGGATGCCTGCGGCGAGCGTCCGCTTGCGGCCGTGCATCGCGAGGACGCGCTGCTCGATCGTGCCCTGCGAGACGAGTCGCACCGCCGTCACCGGGCGCGTCTGTCCGATGCGATGCGCGCGGTCGGTGGCTTGGTCCTCGACCGCGGGGTTCCACCAGGGATCGAGGTGCACGACCCAGTCGGCGGCCGTGAGGTTGAGCCCGGTGCCGCCGGCCTTGCGCGAGATCAGGAACACCAGCTGCTTGCCGCCCTGCCATGCAGCGACGAGCCGCGCGCGCTCCTTCGCGGGAGTCGCGCCATCGAGACGCAGGAACTCGATCGCGTGCTCTTGCAGCCCGAGCTCGACGCGGTCGAGATACGAGGTGAATTCGCTGAACACGAGCGCGCGTCCACCGCTGCCGCGCACGTCGTCGAGCACGTCGAGCAGCGCGGCGGTCTTCGACGAGATGCCCGTCTCACGCCGCAGCACCAGCGCTGGATCGCACGCGAGCAGGCGCAGCCGGGTGATCGCCGCGAGCACCGCGAAGCGCGCGCGGCCCTCGAAGGCACCGGACTTTGCCAGCGCCGCGAGCGCGTTCATGCGCTCGGCCTCGTAGACGGAGCGCTCGCTGTCAGCGAGCTCCACTGGGCGCACGATCTCGGTCCGCGGCGGCAGCTCTGGCGCGACCTGATCTTTGCGGCGACGCAGCAGGAACGGCGCGACCAAGCGCGACAGCGCCTCGCGTCGGCGGTCGTCGGCGTGGCGCTCGATCGGCAGCGCGAAGCGCGTACGGAACTGATCGGGCGTGCCGAGCAGGCCCGGGGCGATGACGTCGAACAGGCTCCACAGCTCGCCGAGCCGGTTCTCGATCGGCGTGCCGGTGAGCGCCAGCCGAAAGCGCGCGCCGATCGAGCGCACGGCCATCGCGCGCTGCGTGCCGGAGTTCTTGATCGCCTGCGCTTCGTCGATGACCAGCGTCGAGAACGGCACTGCTTCGAGCGCCTCGCGATCGAGCGTCGCGATGTCGTAGCTCGCGACGAGCACATCGCCCGGGCCGAGCGTCCCGAGGCGCGCCGTGCGATCCGCGCCGCGGAAGGTCGCGACACGCAGCGTCGGCGCGAACTTCGCCGCTTCGTCGACCCAATTGTCGCCGACCGAGGTCGGCGCGATGACGAGCGCCGGGCCATCGCTCGCGCGGTGCAGCAGCAGCGCGAGTGCTTGCAGCGTCTTGCCGAGGCCCATATCGTCGGCGAGACACGCGCCCGGCGCCCACGCGGAGAGCCGCGCCAGCCACGCGAAGCCGTCGCGCTGATAGGTACGCAGCTCGCCAGCGAAGCCCTGGGGGACGGCGGCCGGGGGTGCTTCGACGGCCGCGCGGAAGCGCTCACGCAGCGCGCCAAACGCCGCATCGGCGGCGATCGCGGTCGGACCCGCCGCGGCAACCAGGGGCTCGGCCGCGAGCGCGGCGGCGCGCACTTTCTTGCCGGCGACGACAGCCAGATCGCTCACGCCTTCGAGACGCGCACGCAGCTCGTCCTCGAGCAGCACGAATTCGTCAGCGGAGATGCGCACGTAGCGGCGTCCCTCGCGCACGGCGGCGAGCAGCTCAGCGAGCGCGATCACGCGACCGTCCATGCTCACGCCGCCGGCGAGATCGAGCCAGTCTGCTGCGCTCGCGACCGAGATCGACAAGGTCGCGACGCTCGCGCGGCCGACGAACGCGCGACGCTCGCCGCGCTGCCACTCGACGTCCAGCGTGTCCGCGAGCGCCGCCGCCTGGCGCACGATGTCGATCTGCACATCGGGATCCGCGACGCGCCAGACGTACGCGTCGACCGCATCCGCGTTCTGCAGGCCGAGCGCAGTGGCGGTGTGCTCGGCGAGCTGACGCTCCGCGTCGAGCGCGCGCTCGCTGAACACGCGCCCATTTCCACCGACGCCGCGCGCCACTGGATCGCCCTCGCCAGGGATGAGCGCCGCGCCGTCGCCGAGCGGATCGACCAGCAAGCGCACCTCGAGCAGCTCGACGTCGAGCGCGAGGCGCAGCGTCACGCGCTCGCGCGGCGCGACGTGCTCTCCGCGCAGCGACGGCGGCAGCGCGATCGACACATCGCGCGGGAGCAAGGCGAGCGCCGCATCGAGCCGCGGCACCGCGGCCTTCGGGATGGTCGTCGCGCCGAGATGCGCGAGCGCCGCGAGGAGCTCGGCGAGCACCGGCGAGAGCTGGCAGATCATCAGCTCGTGACGCGCTGCGACGTGCACGACCAGGTGGGTGGACGCGACGACGCAGCCAGCGAGCACCTTCGCGTCGAGCACCGCGCCGCCCAAGCGAAAGGTGACCTCGACGCCACCAGCGACGTCTGCGACCAGCAGCTCGAGCGCGACGCGACGAACGAACAGAGGCAGCTCCGTGGCGTCATCGACGACGCGCGGATGACCGACCAGCGGCTCGACGCGCCGCGCGCTCGCGCGATAGCTGAGCGTCTCGGCGTCGATCAGCGAGTCGCCACCCGAGAGCGCCGCGACGAACGCGGTGTCCGCCGCGTCGAGGCCGGTCAATCGCTCGAGGTCGCGCATCCGCTCGATGCGCGCACCACGCGACCATTTGTCGTGTCCCTTACGCTTCTGCGTGTAGGTGCGGAATCCGATCACGCGCGGGCCGTCGGTCACGACGCGGAACGCGACGCGCGTGCCCGGCTGGTGCGCCTGATCCGCTGCGCGCGCGGCGACACCATCGACCGCGAGCAGCAGGCGCTCCCACGCCGGAGTCCGCAGCGCGCTGAGCACGCGCGCGTGAAAGACGTGCTTGCGATCGTGCAGCACGTCGAGCGCGGTCGCGGTCAGCACGGCCTCGGCGCGGATCGCCGAAGGAATGCTCGGCGCCGAGAGATCGAGCGCGAGCAGATCGCCGAGCACGAGCACCGGATCGCTCGCGCCGTCCGCGCTGCCGAGCGACAGCGCCGCGATGGTGCGCGGCTCTCCGCCGCTCGGGTCGACGAGGATGAGCGCGGGCGCCGAGTCGTCGAGCGAGATCTCGAGCGTGCCACGCTCGGGCGTGCCGCGCAGGGCCTCGCGCGGGAGCGTCGCGGCGCGCGCGCGCAGCAAGTGCGCGACCCGCGCGACTGGAACCGGCGCCGGCGCGTCCCAGCCGCGCTCTCGCTCGGCGAAGCTGCGCTCGCGATTCAGCGCGCGCGCCAGCGCCTCACCGACCGCGGAGAGCGCGACCCGACGGTTGTAGCTGACTGGACCCGTGCCGCCGTCGAGCTGCAGCGCCTCGCGGATCGTCACCGGCACACCGCGCACATCGGGCCAGTGCCCCGCGAGCAGTCCGCTCACCGGGCGCGCGAGCAGCTCGTCGAAGCCCGCCTGCGAGAGCGCCGGCAGCAGCGCGATCCCGCGCTCGGGCGCGGGCTTCGGTGCGCGGAGCACGATGCGGTCGGGGCTTGCCGGCGCACGCGGCACGCGCCGCGCGGTCTCGACGTCATCGTTTTTCACGGGGGCGCAAGGATAGCGCTCGCGCGCGAAATGACAGCCGCCGCGCGACGATTTGCCGTCGATGTCGCGCGCCCGAACGCCGCTGACACAGAGCGCGCATCTGCGATACGTTGCGAATCCATGCGCGCGCGTCTTTCTTCTGCTGTTCTCGTCCAACTCGCCGGACGCGCATCGCTGCCCGCGTCGCTGCTCGCCGCGCTGCTCGGCGTCGCCGGCTGTGGTGAGGGCAAGAGCCCGGTCGACGCGTTCTGCGAGCAGTGGGTGACGGCGTATTGCGAGGGCAATCGCGACTGCTGCGGCGTCGCCGAAGACACTTACGCGGATGTCGACAGCTGCAAGGCGGCGCAGCGTGCGCGCTGTGCACTCGGTGCGGGCGCCGCATTCTCCGGCTCGCCGCCGCTCGCGTCGTTCGATTCGGGCGAAGGCTCGCGCGCGCTCACGGACCTTCGCGAGGCGGCGAGCGCCGACACCTGCAGCACGCCGCCGGCGCTCGACGATTACGCGTTGGTCATCGGCACGCTCGAGCTCGGCGCGAGCTGCTCACCTGTCGGCGGCGATCTCTCGCCGATCGTCGCGTGCGCGCCCAACTCGCGCTGTCTGCTCTCGGCCTCGCGCACCGGCACGCTCACTGGCCAGTGCGTGCGCGAGAGCAACGACGGCGCGCCCTGCGTCGTCGAGACCTGCGTGCCTGGCTTCTACTGCGACGGAGCCGGCGATCCGACGTCAGGCGATGTCGGGCTCTGCGCCGAGCGCAAGGCCGATGGCGAGCCGTGCGGAAGTGCCGGCGAGTGCCGCACTTCGCTCTGCGTCTCGGAGCTGTGCGCCTCGTTCGCCGGACCCGGCGTCAGCCCGTGGTGCGTCGTCGGCGCGGGACTCGGCAACATCGTTCCGCCGTTGGACGACGCCGGCAGCGACGTCGACGCTGGCCTCTGATCGCGCTGGAACTGGCGACGCACACGCGTCATATCCTCGCCTCCGATGACCAGCTCACGCTATCGCCAGCCCGCCGAATGGGCCCCACACGACGCCGTCTGGCTCGCCTGGCCGAGCCACGAACATCTCTGGCAAGACGCGCTCCCCGACGCGCGCGCGGCGTTCGTCGCGTTCGCGCGCGCCATCGCGGATGTCGACGCGAGCGGCGCGGCACGCGGTGAACATCTGCACGTGTTGGTCGCCGACGACGCCAACGAGGCGCTGGCGCGTGAAGCGCTCGCGGGGCTGCCGACGACGCTGCATCCGATCCCGTTCGGCGACATCTGGATGCGCGACATCGCGCCGATTTTCGTGCACGACGCGGCAGGCGCGCTCGTCGCTGCGCAGTTCCGCTTCAACGGCTGGGGCGGCAAATACGTGCTGCCAGACGACGACGCCGTCGCGGGACGCGTGGCGCGCGCGTCAGGCCTGCCGACCATCGCCTACGACTACGTCCTCGAGGGCGGCTCGGTCGAGGTCGATGGCGAGGGGACGATCCTCACGAGCGAGCAGTGCTTGCTGCATCCAAACCGCAATCCGTCGATGGATCGCGCTGCGATCGAGCGCGCGCTGTGCGATTCGCTCGGTGGCACGAAGGTCATCTGGGTGCGCGATGGGCTGCTCCACGATCACACCGACGGCCACATCGACACCATCGCGCGCTTCGTCGCGCCTGGCGTCGTCGCGGTGATGGAGCCAGTCGGCGACGACGATCCCAACGCCGCCGTGATGCAGCAGATCGTCGACGAACTTTCCACGCAGACCGACGCCGCGGGCCGCACGCTGCGCATCGCGCGCATCCCATCGCCTGGTCGCGTGCTCGACGCCGACGGCAAGGTGATGCCGGCGAGTCACGTCAACTTCTACATCGCGAATACAACAGTGATCGTGCCGACGTACGGCACCGCGAGCGCGAGCGCTGCGGTCGCGGCGGTAGGCGCGCTGTTCCCGGGTCGCCGCGCGATCGGCATCGACGCGCTGGCGATCCTCGCCGGCGGTGGCGCATTTCATTGCATCAGCCAGCAGCAGCCGACGCGAAGGAGCGCGATATGACGCACGAGAAGCGCGAGATCACCGTAGCCGTCATCCAGTGCCCGCTCGGCGCGAGCCTCGACGAGAACGTCACGCGCGTGGAGCGCCACGTACGCGACGCCGTGCAGCGTGGCGCGCAGGTCGTGCTGCCGAGCGAGCTGTTCGAAGGCCCGTATTTCTGCACGCACCAAGACGAGAGCGAGCTGCTGCGGGCGAGGCCCTTCGATGGGCACGCGACGATCGCGCGCTTCTCTGCGCTCGCCAAAGAGCTCGGCGTCGTCATCCCGGTCTCGTACTTCGAGCGCGCCGGACAGGCGACGTACAACAGCCTCGCCGTCGTCGATGCGGACGGAGCCGTCCTCGGCAACTACCGCAAGAGCCACATCCCCGATGGCCCCGGCTACATGGAGAAGTTCTACTTCCGGCCCGGCGACACTGGCTTCCGCGTGTGGGACACGAAGCACGGTCGCATCGGCGTCGGCATCTGCTGGGATCAGTGGTACCCGGAGTGCGCGCGCGCGATGATGCTGCAGGGCGCGGAGCTGCTGCTCTATCCAACAGCGATCGGCAGCGAGCCGCACGACGGCTCGCTCGACACGAAGGACCCGTGGCAGCGCGCGATGCTCGGCCACGCGGTGTCGAACGTCGTGCCGGTGTGCGCGGCCAATCGCATCGGGACCGAGCAGATCGGCGACGCCGCTGCGCAGACCTTCTATGGCGCCTCGTTCTGCGCCAACCATCGCGGCGACAAGCTCGCCGAGCTCGGCCGTGAGGAAGAGGGCGTGGCGCTCGCCACGTTCGACCTCGCGTATACGAACAAGCACCGCGGCGCCTGGGGCTTTTTCCGCGATCGGCGCACTGACCTCTACGACGTGCTGCTCACCGCCGATGGGCGCGTGAAGCAGCCGCGATAGAGCGCTGCACCGGCTGTCCGCGGGCTTCGCGATCTTTCGTCACGCGCGCCCTCAAGGATCGCCTCGGATCGTCCGAAGCAGCGCTCATGCGCATTCCAGGCTCGTCTTCAGCGGTCACCGCCCTCAGCGCCGAGTCCGTGCGTCTCGATGTGAGCGCGAGCAACGTCGCCAACGTCTCGACCGACGGCTATCGCGCCATGCGCGTCACGAACGAGGCGACCGCTGGTGGAGGTGTGCGCCCGCGCATCGACGAGCCCGCGACGCCGGCCGGACAGCTGCTCACCGGCGACGACGGCCGCGACCGTGTGCTCTCGAACGTCGACCTCGGCGCGGAGGTCGTCACTCAGATCTCCGCGCAGCACGCGTTCGAGGCGAACCTCGCCGTGCTGCGCACCGGCGACGAGATGCTGAAAGCGCTGATCGACTCGAAGCTCTGAGCGCTGCGGCACACCGCTGCTCAGCGGGTCGCGCCGCTCGTCTTACTGCGCGACATCGTCGCCCACGCCTGCTTGCCCATGAAGTACGGGCGCGGCCAGTCGACCTCGACGCCGAGCTCGGACGCCGCGTGCAGCGTCCAATACGGATCGGCGAGGTGGGGCCGCGCGAGCACGCAAAGATCCGCGCGCCCAGCCGCGAGGATGCTGTTCACCTCGTCCGGAGTACTGATACCGCCGACCGTCATGGTCGGGACGCGCGCCTCGTTGCGCACGACGTCGGAGAGGTGCGTCATCCAGCATCGTCCGTAAGGCGGCTTGCCCTCCGGCGTCGTCATGCCGCTCGACACGTCGACGATGTCGCAGCCGTGCTCGGCGAGTGTACGCGCGAGCACCACGACGTCTTCGATGCGGATGCCGCCGTCGACCCAATCGCAGGCGCTAATCCGCACAGCGAGCGGACGATCACTCGGCCACGCGTCGCGCACCGCGTCGAAGACCTCGAGCGGAAAGCGCATCCGCCCGTCGATCGTGCCGCCGTATTCGTCGGTGCGATGGTTCGACACCGGCGTGAGAAAGCTCGACAGCAGATAGCCGTGCGCGAGGTGCAGCTCGCAGAGATCGAAGCCGGCGCGCGCTGCGTGCTGCGCCGCGCGAGCGAACTCGCTCTTCACGCGATCCATGTCGGCGCGCGTCATCTCACGCGGCACCGGCGAATACGGCGCGTACGGAAGCGGCGACGGCGCGATCACCTCCCACGCGCCCTCCGTCAGCGGCTCGTCAGGGCGCGGCGACTCCCACGGCAGCTTGGTCGAGCCCTTGCGTCCGGCGTGCGCGAGCTGCACGCCGATCTTCGCGCGCGTGTGCGTGTGCACGTAGTCGACGATGCGGCGCCACGCGCCCTCGTGCGCGTCGCTCCAGAGGCCGGTGCAGCCCGGCGTGATGCGCGCATCGGGCGCGACGTCGGTCATCTCCGTCATCACCAGGCCAGCGCCGCCCATCGCGCGGCTGCCGAGATGCACGAGATGAAAATCGCTCGGCAGCCCATCGACCGCCGAGTACATGCACATCGGCGACACGACGACGCGATTCTCGAGCACCAGGCCGCGCAGCGTCAGCGGCGTGAAGATCGGCGGCACGGGCGCGACGTCTGCGGACTGCACACTGCCCGCGCTGCGCGCGAAGTCGCGATCCACCTCCGCGAGGAGCGCACCGTCGCGCTGGCGCAGGTTGGCGTGCGTGAGACGGCGGCTACGCGTGAGCAGCGCGAACGCGAACTGCGTCGGCTCGAACGCCTGGTGATAGCGACGCACGTTCTCGAACCACTCGAGGCTCTCCTGCGCGGCGCGCTGAATGCGCTCGACCGCCGGGCGACGCTCGCTCTCGTAGCTCAGGAGCGCGCGCGGCACGTCGCGCTCCTGAGCGATCGCCTGCGCGAGCGCGATCGAGTCCTCCATCGCGAGCTTGGTGCCCGAGCCGATCGAGAAGTGCGCGGTGTGCGCTGCGTCGCCGAGCAGCACGACGTTCTCGTGCGACCAGCGCTCGTTGCGCACCGTCGTGAACTGCAGCCAGCGCGAGCGATTGCCCTGCAGCGTCGCGCCTTCGAGCTCGCGCGCGAACAGCGCTTCGCAGTAGGCGATGCTCTGCGCCTCGTCCGCGGTGTCGAGGCCGGCGTTGCGCCAGGTCTGCGCGTCCGTCTCGACGATGAACGTGCTCGTCTGTTCGTCGAACGGATACGCGTGCACCTGAAAGAGCCCGTGGCCGTTCTCGCGAAAATAGAACGTGAACTCCGGCAACCGACGCGACGCGCCGAGCCAGATGTAGCGTGCCTCACGGAGGTCGAGGCTCGGTCGGAACACATCGACGTGGGCGGCGCGCACGCTGCTGTTCAGGCCATCCGCGCCGAGCACCAGATCGGCGTCGCCGCTCACGGTGCGGAAGTCGGGCACGTCGTTCGCAAAGCGCACGTCGACGCCGAGCTCCTGCGCGCGCGCTTGCAGCAGCTGCAGCAAGCGCTTGCGCGACAGCCCGCAGAAGTCGTGACCCGTCGAGCGCGTGACCTTGCCGCGATCGTGGATCGTCAGATCTCCCCAGCGGACGAACGCGCGCTCGATCGCGGCGTAGCTCTCCGCGTCCGCGTCGCGCAGGTTGCCGAGCGTCTGCTCGCTGAACACCACGCCCCAGCCGAAGGTGTCGTCGGCGCGGTTGCGCTCGTAGACGACGATCTCGTGCCGCGGGTCTCGCTTCTTCGCGAGGATGCCGAGATAGAGCCCTGCCGGTCCGCCGCCGATGGAAACGATTTTCACGCCGCTAGGGGTACACGCCGCGCGCGCTCCGTCCACGAGCGCGCGTGAGGAACGTGGCACTCGGGAAGCGCGCGGCGCTCAGTGGACAAAACGCGCTCTTGCCCTCACCGTCGCGCTCGTTTGCGGGCAGATCCGCCCAGCGAAGGGGAACCATGGCGCATCGGTGGAAGTTCGTACGTGTCGGTGGCTTCGATCAAGTCGACCTCACGACAGGCGCCGATCTCGTCGCCCTCGGCGAGCTCGATCAGAAGCTCTGGGTCGCGCTCGCGTGCCCGACGAACGGCCTCGAGTTCGACGCCCGCACGCTCGAGCTGATCGACACCGACGAGGACGGACGCATCCGCGCCGGTGAGCTGATCGAGGCGGCCGAGTGGGCGGGCTCGATGCTCGTCGACGTAGAGCAGCTCGCCAAGGGCGCGAGCTCGATCGCGCTCGATGGCATCGATGTGTCGACGGCGGGCGGCAAGCTGCTGCGCGATACCGCGAAGGCGGTGCTCAAGAGCCTCGACAAGCCGAGCGCGAAGGCCATCGACGTCGACGACACCAAAGACGCGCTCACGGCGTTCGCGAAGCAGCCGTTCAACGGCGATGGCGTCGTTCCGGCCGAATCGGCGAGCGACGAGGCGACGAAGAAGGCGCTCGAAGACGTGCTCGCGTGCACCAAAGGCGCGCTCGACAAGAGCGGCCAGCTCGGCGTCGACGAGGCGTTGCTGAAGACGTTCTTCGACGAGATCGCAGCGCACGCCGAGTGGCTCGCGAAGGGCGACGGCGACGCTACGGTGCGGCCGCTCGGAGACGCGACCGGCGATGCGTTCGCCGCGTACCTCGCGGTGCGCGCGAAGCTCGACGACTACTTCGCGCGCTGCCGCGTCGCCGGCTTCGATCCGCGCGCGCTCGCGGCGGTGAACCGCGAAGAGAAGGAGTACCTCGCGCTCGCGGCGAAGGACCTCGACGTCACGGCGAGCGAGGTCGCGTCGTTTCCGCTCGCGCAGATCGCGGCAGACAAGCCGCTCGATCTGACCAAGAGCGTGAACCCCGCGTGGTCGGCAAAGCTCACGACGTTCCGCGCGAAGGCGCTCGAGCCGCTGCTCGGCGTCGCCTCCGGATCGAAGACCTCGCTGAGCGAGGCGGAGTGGCTCGCAGTGCGCGCGCGGTTCGCCGCGCACGAAGCGTGGGTCGATGGCAAAAAGGGCGCGTCGGTCGAGGCGCTCGGCTCGGCGCGCGTGAAGGAGCTCGCCGGCCCGGAGCTGCGCGCCAAGCTCGAGGCGCTGCTCGCCGAAGAGAAGCAGGCCGAGCCGCTCGCGGAGGCGATCGAGTCGGTCGAGCGTCTCGTCCGCTACAGCCGCGATCTGCTCGCGCTGGCGAACAACTTCGTCTCGTTTCACGACTTCTACACGCGGAAGACGCCGGCGACATTTCAGGTCGGTACGCTCTATCTCGATGCGCGCGCGTGTGAGCTGTGCATTCGCGTCGGCGACGCGGCGCGCCACGCGCTGATGGGCCCGCTTGCGAGCACCTATCTGATCTACTGCGACTGCAAGAACGCCAAGGGCGAGACCATGGCGATCGCCGCGGCGATGACGGCTGGCGACGTCGACAACTTGATGGTCGGACGCAACGGCGTGTTCTACGACCGCAAGGGCGGCGACTGGGACGCCACGATCACCAAGATCATCGACGCGCCAATCAGCGTACGGCAGGCGTTCTGGTCGCCGTACAAGAAGGCGCTGCGAATGATCGAGGAGTACTTCGCGAAGCGCGCAGCGGCCGCCGCGGCGGCCTCGGACGCGCGCGTCACCAGCGCGGTGACGGAGACGACGACGGGAGTCAGCGTCGGGCCAGCCGCGGTCACACCGGCGACGCGCAAGCCGCTCGATGTCGGTGTGGTCGCGGCGCTCGGTGTCGCCGTCGGCGGCATCACCGCGGCGTTTGGTGCGCTGCTCGCCGCGTTCTTCGGCCTCGGCATGTGGATGCCATTTGGGATCCTCGGGCTGATCCTCGCGATCTCTGGGCCGTCGATGGCGATCGCTTGGCTGAAGCTGCGCAAGCGCAACCTCGGGCCGATCCTCGACGCGAACGGCTGGGCGGTGAACGCGCAAGCGAAGGTGAACGTCGCGTTCGGCGAGTCGCTCACCAAGCTCGCCGTGCTGCCGAAGGGCTCGTCGCGCGAGCTCACCGATCCGTTCGCGGACAAGCGTCGGCCATGGCGCTTCTACGCGTTCATCGCCGTGATCCTCGGGCTCGCGATCGGCTGGTACCTCGGCAAGCTGGACCAGTATCTCCCGCGCGTCGCGAAGAGCGTCACGGTGCTCGGCGCCGATGCGCCCGCTTACGTCGCGCCGAGCGATGAGTCGACGGGCTCTTCCGGCGGGCGCGCGACGACGTCTGGTCGCGCGCGCTGAGCGCTCACGTCGGGGGCAGCGTCTCGACGCGCAGACGCCCGCCCTCGGCGAGATCGTCCATCACCTGACGCCAGCCGCGCTCCGCCGCCGGGCCGACGCGCGCGAACGCCTCGGCGAAGCGCTTGCGCTGCAGATCCGAGACGCGCCGCTCGAACTTCGCGCCGCTCGCGGTGAGCACCAGCGACTTGCGTCGTCGGCTATCGGCGGACGCATTCGCGCTCACCAAACCGTCCTCGACCAGGCGACGCAGCGGGCTCGAGATCGCCTGCTTGGTCACGTCGAGCAGCGCCAAAAGATCGCCGACCGACAGCCCTGGATTGCGTCCGACCACGAACAGAATGCGGTGGTGCAGGCGACCATAGTTGCGGGTCGCGAGCAGGCGATCAGGCCCCGCGACGACGCGACGGAAGCCGAAGTGCATCAGCTCCATCGCCTCGTCGAGCGGGTCGGACGCGAGCGCAGCAGGCGGGGTGCTCGTGCGGCGCGGGCGTACGGTCACGGAACGTCGTGCGTCCAGCCGAAGCGATCGGGCGTCTCGGCGCGCTGAATCGCGACGATCTCGTCGTGCAGCAGCCGCGCCAGCTCGCCCGGCTTGTTCTCGTTGATCACCAGGTCGCCCTCGGCGAAGCCGAGCACGCCGACCGGCGAGACGACCGCCGCGGTGCCGGTGCCAAACACCTCGCGCAGCGTGCCCGCGCGATGCGCGGCGCGGATCTCTTCGATCGAGATGCGACGCTCGTTGACCGTGACGCCGCGCTCGCGCAGCAGCGCGATGACGCTCTCGCGCGTCACGCCCGGGAGGATCGTGCCCTCCAGCGGCGGTGTGATGACCTCGTCGCCGATGCGCACGAAAAAGTTCATCGTGCCGACCTCTTCGACGAAGCGACGCTCGACGGCGTCGAGCCAGAGCACCTGCGCGTAGCCCTTCTTCTTCGCGAGCTCCGCGGCCTGCAGGCTCGCGGCGTAGTTCGCGCCGGTCTTCGCCTCACCGAGACCACCCGGCGCCGCGCGGACCTGCGTCTGCTCGACCCAGATGCGCACTGGCGCGAAGCCCTCGGCGTAATACGCATCGACCGGACTCAGGATCACGAAGAACGTGTACGCCTGCGCGGGACGCACGCCGAGGAACCCCTCGGTCGCGATCATCGTCGGCCGAATGTAGAGCGACGCGCCCGGCGCCGAAGGCACCCACGCCTGCTCGATGCGCACGAGCTTGTCGATCGCCGCGATGAACTGCTCGGGCGCGAGGCCCGGCATGCAGATGCGATCGGCGCTGCGCACGAAGCGCGCGGCGTGACGCTCTGGGCGGAAGGTGCGCAGCTTGCCGTCGGTGCCGCGGAACGCCTTGAGCCCCTCGAAGATCGACTGCGCGTAGTGCAGCACGGAAGCGGACGGCTCCATCGCGAGCTGCGCCCACGGGACGATGCGCGCCGAGTGCCACTTCTGCTCGCCGGCGCCGCCCCAGTCCATCTGGAACACGTGGTCCGTGAAGACGCGACCGAAGCCGAGCTTGCCCGGCGGCAACGAGCGGGGCGCCGGGACGAGCTTCACGTCGACTGGAAGCGTCACCTCTGCGCCCTCGGCGCGATGCGACGGTCGGCGGCTGGACTCACCGGGATCGGAGTGGCGCGAGCTTGGGACTTCGGTCTGCATGGGGCCTCCTCCTCCGTCTGCCGGTTGCGCCAGGAGAGCGCGACCTGACAACGTCGTTGACCTTTCATGCCGCGTCGATCGCAATGGGTCAAGAGCGTTGACACGTTGACGCGTTGCGTTGCCTGCAGTGCGTCATTCGACGCAGCGCGTCGACGCAGAAAACTCGGGGAGTTGCCGCGGCGGCAGGGGCGGCGCATGAAGCTGGGTGCGCCGCCTGCGAGCCTTCGGCCAGATCGCCGTGACCGCCATCCTCGTGATGGTGACGGCGCTCGGCGTGCTCGGCTCTGCGCGGCTCGCGTCGGCGTGCATGCGTCTCTCGCTGCGCGAGGCCCCGTGTTGCGCGGCGATGCGCGCGCCCGTGCGCTTGCAAGGCGTGGACAGCTGCTGCCACGGCGGCCGTCTCGATCGCGCGCGCGCGGCGGACGCCAGCACCACGCGTGTCGACGTGGCGCCCGCGCCGTGGGTCGCGCAGCCCGCGTGGTCGAGCGACTGGCTGGCCGACGTCAGCGGCACGCCGCGCTCGGCAGAGCCGCGCGGCTGGGAACGCCCGCCGCCGAGACCGCCGCACCTCGCGTTCACGATCCTGCGCTGCTGATCGAGCTGCGCGCCGTCGCCTGATCGGCCTCGGCGCGGATCTCTCGGCACTCGAGCCGTCGCTCACCGGGCGCGCGGCGCGGAGGATCGGCATGTTCTCGTCATCGTTTTCGACACGACCGCGATCGCGCGTCGTCGCGATCGTTCTGCGCCTCTCGACTCTAAACAGCGCGCCGCTGCTCGCCGCGCCGCTGCTCGCCGCACCGCTGCTCGCCGCGCCGCTCGTCCCGACGAGCGCCGTCGCGCAGCCGCGCGCTACGGCCGCGGATACGACGCGCATTCCCGAGGGCCCGCTGCGCCATGCGTGGGTGCTCGCACGCGCGCGCAGCGTCAGCCCGCGCCTTCGCGCGCTCCGCGCTGGCGTCGACGCAGCACGGGCGCGCATCGACGCGGCGGCGCCGCTCGATGATCCAATGGTGATGGTGCGCGTCTGGGATCTGCCTGCGGACGTGGTGTCGCGTCTGCCGAGTCAGACGATGATCATGGCGCAGCAGTCGGTGCCGCTGTCGTCGATTCGCGCCCGCCGCGAAGACGTCGAGCGCGCCAACACTCGCGAGGCGGAGATCACGCGCGACGCGGCGATCCTCAGCGTCACCGCCGAAGCAGACGCGGCATATCTGGCTCTGTGGGAAGCGCTCGCGCGGGTCGCGAGTGCGAGCGAGCTGGTGCAGGTGACGGCGCAGCTCGTACCGCTGATCGAGGCGCGGCTCGCGACGGGCGACGTCGCTGCGAGCGAGCTGTCGCTAGCGCGCGCAGGCGTCGCGCGCGCCGAAGCGGACCTCGGCGTGGCGCACGCGAACGTCGACGCGAGACGCGCCGAGCTGCGCGTCTTGCTCGATCTGCCAGACGGCGCGCAGCTGCCGGATCCGCCGGAGCTGGTGGCGCGCGGCGCATCGCTCGAGCTCGCGGCGCTCACGCGCGAGGCGATGTCGAGTCGCGCCGAGGTCCGCTACGGTGCCGCGGCGCGAGCGCGAGCGGGTGCGCTCGATGCGGTGGCGCGCGCATCCGATGGTCCAGTGCTGACCGTCGGCGCCGGCGTGATGCTGATGCCGCACGACGGACTCGGCTGGATGCTCGAGACGGGGCTCACGCTGCCGATCTGGCGCGGCGCGCGCGACGCACGGCGCGAAGAAGCGGCCGCGCTGGTGCGCGAAGCGGACGCTGGCGAAGACGCGTGGCGCATCGCGATCATCCGCGAGGTGACGGGCGCCTACGAAGCGTGTCGCGCCGCACGCGCTCGGCACGCCGCGCTCGTGAGCAGCGTGTTGCCGGCATACGAAGCGCGCCGCGCGGTCACGCTCGCTTCGTACGCTGGTGCTGGCTCGCTCGTCGGCGTGGTCGACGCGCTGCGCGATCTCGTCGCCGTGCGCGGCGAGGTCGTCGATGCGCTCGCGGAGCTGCTGCGCGTCGAGCAAGAGCTCATGCACGCGATCGGGCGCCACGAAGAGACGCTGCGCGAGGTGGCGCGATGAGCGAGGAGACTCCGATCACGCCGCGCGCGCGCAAGCTCGCCGGTATCGCGCGCTGGGCGCTGGTCGTCGCCTTCGCCGCGCTCGCCGCGCTCGGCGCCGCCATCGGCGCTGGTGTCATCGGCGGCGGCGACGCGATTCCGTACACCTGTCCGATGCACGCGCAGATCGTCAACGACGGTCCGGGCTCGTGCCCGATCTGCGGGATGGATCTCGTTCCGCAGGCAGCGAGCAACACGCACACGACGAGCACCGCGCACACGACGAACGTCACGCCGGCGGATTCGCCACCCGGCACTGTACACGTCACGACGGCGCAGGCGCGCGGCGTCGGTGTGGTAACGGTCGCCGCGCGCATGCAGCCGCTCACCCGCCGCATTCGCGCGCCTGGACGAGTCGACGCCGACGCGAACGCCGTGTCGATCGTCGACGTGCGCCTGCCCGGCTGGCTGAGCGGACTCACGGTCCGCAGCGTCGGCGAGGAAGTACGACGCGGCGCGCTGCTCGCGACGCTGACGAGCCCACAGCTCTTCGACGCCGAGAGCGAGCTCGTTGCGGCGCGTCGCGCAGCGGCGGCGCTCGGCACATCGGGTGAGCCATTCCTCGAAGCGGCGCGCGCACGACTCGCCGCGCTCGGCGTGCCAGCGTCCGAGGTCGCGCGCGTCAGCAACGGCGGCGCTGCGTCGACGCGACTCGCGATCCGCGCGCCGCGCAACGGCGTGGTGGTGGCGCTCGACGCGAGCGATGGCGCGTACGTCGGGCCGGGCAGCGCGCTGTTCACCATCGCCGATCTGTCGCGACTCGCGGTGGTCGCGGACCTCGCCGAGAGCGACGCGGGCGCGCTCGGCGTCGGATCCGCCGTGCGCGTCGCGCTGGCGAGCAAGCCCGAGCGGAGCATCGCCGGCCACGTCGTGCTGCTCGCGCCGACGGTCGACGCGGCGCGCCGCACACGCTCCGTGCGCGTCGCGCTCGACGACGCGGCCGCGAGCGGCGCGCTCGTCCCAGGCTCGGCGGTCTGGCTCGATGCGGAGCTCGCGACGCGCAGCGTCCTCGTCGTGCCCCGCGATGCGGTGCTGAGCGGCGCGACGAGCACGCGCGTGTTCGTCGACGCGGGCGGAGGGCACTTTGCGCCGCGCACTGTGGAGCTCGGCGTCGAGCTCGACGAGCTCGTAGAGATCACCAGCGGGCTCCGCGACGGCGAGCGCGTCGCCGCGGTCGGCGCGTTCTTGCTCGACGCGGAGAGCCGCTTCCACACCGGTGCGCCATGACGGCCGCACGCAATGGAATTGTCGCGCGCATCATCACTTGGTGCGGCGAACATCCAGTGCCGACGATCCTCGCCTCGCTCGTGCTCGCCGGCGCCTCGTGGGCGGCGATCTCGGCGACGCCGGTCGACGCGATCCCCGACATCTCCGATCGCCAAGTGATCGTCTTCAGCGAGTGGATGGGGCGGAGCCCGGACTTGGTCGAAGATCAGCTCACCTATCCGCTCGCCACTGCACTGCTCGCGACGCCGGACGTCCGCGCCGTACGGGGCCAGTCGATGCCCGGAATGTCGTTCCTCTACGTCGTGCTCGACGACGGCGCAGACCTCGACCTCGCCCGCGCGCGCGTCGCCGAGAAGCTCGCGCAGCTGCGCGAGTCGCTCCCTGACGACGCCAACACGCGCATCGGGCCGGACGCGTCGGGCGTTGGCTGGATCTATCAGTACGCGCTCGTCGACGACTCTCACACGCACACCCTCGACGAGCTGCGCACGCTTCAGGATTTCACGCTGCGCTACGCGCTCCAATCCGTGCGCGGCGTCGCCGAGGTGGCGTCGGTCGGAGGCTACGAGCGCGAATACCAGGTCACGCTGCTGCCCGACGCGCTGCGGACGAATGGCATCGACGCGCGCGACGTCGGCCGCGCCATCCGCGCCGCAAACCGCGAGATCGGCGCTGGCTCCATCACGCTCGCCGGGCGCGAGCTGCACGTGCGCGGTCGCGGGCTCCTACGCGACGCGAGCGCGATCGGCGACGTCGTGCTCGCGGCGCGTGACGGCGGCGTCGTCGTGCGCGTGCGCGACGTCGCGCGGGTCACTATCGGGGGCCGCGAGCGACGCGGCATCGGCGAGCTCGATGGGCGCGGCGAGGCGGTCTCCGGCATCGTCGTCGCGCGCGACGGCGTGAACGCGCGGCAGGTCATCGCCGACGTGAAGGCGCGCTTGGCGTCGCTCGGCCGCGCGCTGCCGGAGGGCGTGCGCATCGTGCCGGTGTACGACCGCTCGACGCTCATCGATCATGCGATCGCGACGCTGCGCACCTCGCTCCTCGAGGAGATGTTGGTCGTCGCGGCGATCATCTTCTTGTTCTTGCTTCACGCGCGCAGCGCGCTCGTACCGGTGCTGGTGCTGCCGCTCAGCGTCGCCGCCGCGTTCCTGCCGATGCTCGCGCTCGGCGTCAGCAGCAACGTGATGTCGCTCGGCGGCATCGCGATCGCCATCGGCGCGATGGTCGACGCGACGATCGTCGTCGTCGAGAACGCGCACAAGAAGCTCGAGCACGCGCCGCCTGGCGCCTCGCGGACGGCGGTGTTGCTCGAGAGCGCGCGCGAGGTCGGCCCGGCGATCTTCTTCTCGCTGCTGATCGTCACCGTCGCGTTCCTTCCGGTTTTCGGCCTCACGGGCCAGGCCGGGCGGCTGTTCCGTCCGCTCGCGCTCACCAAGACTTTCGCGATGCTCAGCGCCGCGCTGCTGGCGATCACGCTCGCGCCTGCGCTGCTCGTGCTCCTCGTGCGCGGCAACATCCGACCGGAGCGCGAGCATCCAGTCTCGCGGCGGCTGATCGCGCTCTACCGCCCGTTCGTCGACGTCGCGCTGCGCAACCCGCGCACGACGATCCTGATCGGTGTGCTCGCCGTCGCGAGCGCGCTGCCGCTCCTGCCGAAGATCGGCAGCGAGTTCATGCCGCCGCTCGATGAGGGCGATCTGCTCTACATGCCGACGACGATGCCCGGCGTCGCACCCGGCGACGCAGCGCGCGCGCTCGCCGCGCAGGACCGCGCGATGCGCGCCTTTCCAGAGGTGCTCAGCGTGTACGGCAAGGCCGGGCGCGCCGACACGGCCACCGATCCCGCGCCGCTCGAGATGGTTGAGACTGTGGTGCGGCTACGGCCGCGCGCGGAGTGGCGCAAAGTTCACGCGCCGCGCTGGTGGTCGCGCGTCGTGCCGAGTGCGCTCGCCGCGCCGCTGCGCTGGCTCTGGCCCGACGAGCGCGCGCGGACCACGGCACAGCTCGCAGCGGAGCTCGCGGACGCCGCGCGTCTGCCTGGCTATGGCGCCGCGCTCACGATGCCGATCCGCACGCGCATCGACATGCTCTCGACGGGCGTGCGCACCGAGGTCGGCGTGAAGGTGCTCGGCGACGATCTGCAGACGCTCGACGCCGTCGCAGCAGACGTCGCGCGCGCGCTCGGCGACGTGCGTGGCACCGCGTCGGCGGTCGCGGAGCGCAGCAGCGGCGCCGTCTATCTCGACGTCATTCCACGGCGCGAAGCGCTCGCCCGCTACGGGCTCGATCAGGGCGAGCTGCTCGAGCTTGTCGCGTCGGCGATCGGCGGAGAGCGCGCGACGACGGTGCTCGACGGTCGCGCGCGGTTCGACGTCACCGTGCGCTACGTGCGTGATCGGCGGCTGTCGATCGAGGCACTGCGCGCGGTGCTCGTGCCAGTAGGCGCGCCCGGCGCCGCGATGCCGAATGCGATGGACGATGGGCCGACCGCGCTGCTCTCGCCGCTCGACGCGCGCCGTTTCACCTCGCGTCCGACGCTCACGCAGTCGATGCCGATGGGCGGCGGCGACACGAGCGGCAGCAACGTGCAGCTGCCGGCGGCAGCGCCGAGTTCGATGGGCAGCGCGCCGACGGGCAGCGGCGCGATGGGCGGCGGCGCGATGGGCGGCGGCGCGATGGGCGCGGGCGGCGATGCAGGTGGCGCGCGCGGCGGCTCGATGAACGCCGCGGCACGGCGCAGCGGCTCCGCTCCGCCGGGCTCGCTCGGCGGCGCGCCGGACGCGCTGCTGCTGCAAGTACCGCTCGGCGAGCTCGCCGATGTGCGGCTGGTCGACGGCCCCGCGATGATCCGCTCGGAGGGCGGACGTCTCGCCGCGTTCGTGTTCATCGACGTCGACACTGAGGCGCGCGATCTCTCCGGCTACGTCGAAGAGGCGCGCGCGCTGGTCGAGCGCAGCGTCACGCGTCCCGCTGGCGTCGAGCTCCTCTGGACCGGTCAATACGAGCAAGCGGAAGAGACGAACGCGCGGCTCGCCGTGTTGCTTCCGCTCGCGCTCGCGCTGATCTTGCTGTTGCTCTACGTGCATCTGCGCAGCGTCGTCGAGGTGCTGATCGTCTCGCTGAGCGTGCCATTCGCGCTCGTCGGTAGTGTCTGGGCGCTGTGGCTCCTCGACTACCACTGGTCCGCCGCGGTCGGCGTCGGTGTCGTCGCGCTGATCGGCCTGGCGGCCGAGACTGGCATCGTGATGGTGCTCTACCTCGATCGCGCGTACGAGCAGCGCAAGCGCGCTGGGCTCATCCGCAATCTCGACGACATCGTCGCGGCCCACGAAGAGGGCACCGTCGCGCGCGTGCGGCCGAAGGTGATGACGGTCGCGACGACGCTGTTCGGCCTGCTACCGCTGCTCTGGTCGGAGGGCGCGGGCGCCGACGTGATGAAGCGCATCGCCGCGCCGATGGTCGGCGGGCTCTTCACCAGCCTGTTCCTGACGCTCGAGATCTTGCCAGTCGTCTACACCTACTGGCGCTATTGGGAGCTGCGCCGCGAACAGCGACGCGCTCCCATCGATGCGCGTTCGGACTCGAGCGGCGCGCCCTGAGGCGCTGCAGCGCGATCTAAAAGTGGTAGTTCGCGCCGACGGAGAATACGTCGAACTGCGCGGTGTACGTGCCGTCGTTGATGACCTTCGACATGCCGAGCGAGATCTGCCGCAGGCCAACATCGGCGGTCGAGGTGGAGGTGATATCGGCCTGAAAGATGTGCAGATAGGCGAGCGAGATGTCGATGCGACCGAGGCGCAACGTGGCGCCGCCGCTGACGCTGACGCGCTGGCCCGGAATGAAATCGAGCTGGACGTAGCGAGGATCGACGCCGCTCGTCTCGAACGAAGCGCCGACGCGCAGCGCCAACACGCCGGGGATCACGTTGTAGTCGCCGCCGAGCCGCAGCGAGAGCTGGTTCTTCCAGTTGTGCGCGAGGCGCAGCGGATTCGGCAGCGGGCTGGCGCCGCCGGCGCCAGGGACGTCGGCCGTCGCGCCCTGTGGCAGCGACACGACGAAGTCGTTCACTCGGTCGTTGAAGTCGTAGACGGCATCGAGCTCGACGTCGAAGACCTCGGCGTTCATCCGATCGAACGTCGCGCCGCGCAGCGTCTGCTGCGTGGCGTCGTTCAGCGCGGTGCCGCTTCCGCGTCGATGGCCATAGCGCACGCCGAGCGTGATGGCGCTGGTCTGCGGCGCCACCAGACGCACGTTGTCGAGCACGGTCGTCGCGTTGCGCTCCGCCGGATCGTCGAAGTCGTGAGCATCGACCGTCACCGTGCCGCGCGCGCGGACGTTGTCGACGTAGCGAACGCCCAGCATGAAGTCGAGGCTGGGCGTCGGACGCAGCGCGACCGAGCCGATGATGGCCGGCGTGAAGTTGTCGGACACGTCGAGCGTGGTGCGCAGATCGTACGCCGGCTCCTCGCCGGCGAGAGCCGTCCCGTAGTTCGTATACGAGATGTGCGTGATGCCCCACTGCAGCGTGGCGCCGAATGCGAGCCAGGGCGTCGGCCGGTAGCCGAAGCCGACCGACGGGAAAAACTGCAGCAGATTCTGCTGCACCATGTTGTAGCGATTGGGCGAGGGCAGCGTGCCATTCGCGACGGTCCCGTTCTCTCCGCCGAAGCGCGTCGCGCCCGCGGCATACGGCGTGAGCACGCCGACGCCGAGCGTGAAGCCCTTGGCCAGCTGGAACGTCGCAGCGAGGGAGGCACCCGGCGAGAATGGCGTTTCGTTGCAGACCTCGGGAAACGGACTCGTCTCCCAGCCTGGCGCGAACACGGTCGGCTCGCCCATCGTGCGGCCCATATCGCCGTAGGTCCCGGCGCGCTGGTGACAGCCGTTGTACAGGCCGACGTTGAGGTTGAGCATCAGCTGAACGCCGGTCAGATCGGAGAGCAGCGCGGGGTTGAGCTGCAGCGCCATCGGATCGTCGACGCGCGCGGCGAACGCTCCACCGCGACCCGCGGCGCGCGTTCCTGCGCCGTTGTACTCGAGCCCACCCGCCTGCGCGCTCGACCCAGCGAAGGAGACGACGGAGAGAACGACGAACATCCCGACGGCAATCCGAGCTCGGCGCATGCACCCTCCTGCGAGAAGTCGGCAGGATAGCGGCGCACCCGTGCGCGGCGGAAGCGAAACAGCATGACGCGGCGCGTCGAACACGCGCGATTTACGCGGCCCCAGCGTGGTGCGCCCGCGCTCTCTCGCGTCGAACGAGCGTCGGGAGCGCGCTTCAGCCGTCTTGTTGTTCGTCGCCGTATTGATCGTCGGCGAGGTTGTCGAAGCGCGTGTACGCGCTGAAGAACGCGCAGCGCACCGTGCCCGTCGGACCCGAGCGCTGCTTGCCGATGATGAGCTCGGCGACGCCGCGATCGAGGGTCTCCTTGTTGTAGACCTCGTCGCGGTAGACGAAGATGATCGTGTCCGCGTCCTGCTCGATGGCGCCTGACTCACGTAGGTCGGCGAGCAGCGGGCGCTTGTCTTTCGTGCCGCGCGTCTCGACGCCGCGATTCAGCTGCGACAGCGCGATCACCGGCAAGGAGAGCTCCTTCGCGAGGCCCTTGAGCGAGCGGCTGATCTCGCTGATCTCTTGCTCGCGCGAGTCGGTGCGCACGCCCGCGCGCATGAGCTGGAGGTAGTCGATGATGATGAGGCCGAGACCGGCTTCGCTGCGCAGACGCCGCGCCTTCGCGCGCAGCTCCATCAGCGTGAGGCCTGGTGTGTCGTCGATGTAGATCGGCAGCTCGCTGAGCACGCCCGCGGCGTTCGCCAGCGGCGGCCAGTCGTCGCGCGTGAGCCGTCCAGTGCGCAAGCGACCCGCGTCGACGCGCGCCTCGCTGCACAACATGCGCTTGGCGAGCTGCTCCTTCGGCATCTCGAGCGAGAACACCGCCACCGTCTTCTTCGACGAGAGACACGCGTTGATGCCGACGTTGAGCGCGAACGACGTCTTACCCATACCAGGGCGGCCCGCGATGATGATGAGATCACCCGGGTGCATTCCCGCCGTCATGTTGTCGAGTCGATCGAAGCCCGTCGGCAGCCCAGTGATGCGCTCCTTGCGACGCGCCGCTTCGGTGATCTCCTCGAACGTGCGGAGGACGACGTCCTTGATGTGCTCGTAAGGGTGGCGGACGCGCTCTTTCGCGACGTCGAAGACGGCCTTCTCCGCGGCGTCGAGGAAGCGCTCGATCTCGCCGTAGTCGCCGTAGCCCGTTGCGGAGACCTCGTGGCACGCGAGGATCAAGCGACGGACGACGCTCTTCTCGCGCACGATGCGCGAGTGCGCTTCGATGTTCGCGACGGTCGGAATCGTGTTGGTGAGCCCAAGCAGATATTCGTCACCACCGGCAAGCTGGAGCTTGCTCTTGGTGACGAGACCCGAGCGCACGGTGACCGTATCGAGCGGCTCGCCGCGCGCGAACAGCTCGCACATGACGCGGAAGATCTCTTGGTGACCCGCGGCGTAAAAGTCGTCCGCCGTGATCATCTCGAGCACGGTGTTGAGCGACGCGTTGTCGAGCAAGATGCCGCCGAGCACGGCTCGCTCGGCCTCGAGCGCGTTCGGCGGGACCCGGCCCTCGCCTGTGCTCCGCGGACGTTCGAATGGTTGCGCGTCCATGGGGTCGCGGAAGGTACAACGAAACGCGGTCGGCAGCAGGGCGGAGGCGCGCTATCGTCGACGCGCGGCTGACGCGCCGCGCGCCATGGAGTGGATCGAGCACGACGAAGTTCGGCTGGGCACGTTGTCCGAGTGGACGCGCGAGCCCGGCGTGGTCATCGAGGCGCCGCCGTATCGCGTCGCGATGAAGTCGGAGGGGCTCGTGCTCTTGCGCGGGCGACGTGCGAGCGCGGTGCGCTGGTCGGAGATCCTCGCGCCGATTCGCGTCGGTGAGGCTGGAGCGCAGCGCCTGCTGATTGCGGCCGCGCGACGTCCGCCTCGCGAGCCGTGGTTCGACGTCGGCGGTGCGGAGCTCGATGCGATCGAGCGCGACGTGCGACATGGCGTCGCGTCGCAAGAGCTCGGCAGCTATCGCGCCGCGCAGCGCACCCGCGCGATGTTGACGCCGGAGCAGGTGCTCGAGGCTGTCGTGGCGCATCGCCCGCTGATCGGCGCGGTGGAGATCCGCACGCCGGTCAAGCGCGCGGTGACGAACGTCGTTTGGTGCGGTGTCGGCGGCGGCGGCATCTTCGGCTACGCGGGTGTGATTGCCGCGCCGATGGTCGGCGTCGCTGCGCCGCTGCTGTTGGTGGGCGCGGTCGGCGTGCTTGGCGTCGCAGTCGGCGCCGGCGTCGCGAGCGGGTACCACTATCTCGCGCGACGGCGTGGCGAGCGGGTTCTCGTATTGACGCCCGACTGCTTCGTCGGCGGACTCGACGGTCGTTCAATCGAGGCCATCGCCTGGTCACGCGTCGCACGGTTCGCCGAGGGCCGCGATCCGTTCGGTGCACCCGCGCTCGAGAGCTACACCGTCGAAGGAGTCTGCGCATCGCGCACGCTCGCCGCGTATTTCGGTGAGCCGCTGCACGTCATCATCGCCATCGCCGAGGCGTATCGGCGCCGCGCGAGCGCTGCGCTCGGCGGGTAATGGCCGCTCGGCGTGCTGCCGTATCGCATCGGCATAAGGTCCCGAGGTAATCCCTCGGGACCCCTGCCCACCACATGCTGGGCGCACACGAAAAAGGCCTCCGCAGCTCGCGCTGGGAGGCCCTCTTCGACTCGATTGCTCACGCCACGGCTCGCGTGGCGCGCGGGCCGCGAACTACTTCTTCACGACCTCGAGCTTGAACGTCGCGACGACTTCCGGCGCGAGCTTGGCCTTGACCTCGAAGGTGCCGAGCGTGCGGACTTCCGGCAGCTCGACGCGCTTCTTCTCGACGTCGAAGCCCTTCGCCTTGAGCGCGTCGGAGATCTCCTTGGTCGTGACCGAGCCGTAGAGCTTGTCGGCCTCGCCGGCCTGCTTGGTCAGCGTGATCGTCACGGTCGAGAGCTGCTGCGCTATCGCGTCAAAGCTCTTCTTCAGCTTCGCAGCGTTCGCGATCGCGGCCTTACGCTCGTGCTCGATCTGCTGGATGTTCCCCTCGGTCGCGACGACGCCAAGGCCGCGCGGGAGGAGGTAGTTGCGGGCATAACCCGGCTTGACGCGAACGAGCTCGCCGATCTTGCCGAGCTTCGCCACGTCTTCACGCAAAACCACTTGGACGCTGGTGGCCATGGGGTCAGTCCGTCGAGGTGAAGGGCATGAGGGAGATCTGACGGCTGCGCTTCACCGCGATGGTGAGCTCGCGCTGCTGCTTTGCCGACAGACCAGTGATGCGACGCGGCACGATCTTGCCGCGCTCGGTGATGAAGAACTTGAGCTGCTGCGGGTTCTTGTAGTCGAACTCGAAGTCGGTCTCGAGAACGAAGCTCGGCGGGCGCTTGCGCTTGCCACGCCGACGCAGGCCAAGCGGGTC
>Ga0105047_10003895_pt1 | contig 26191 bp, 18 predicted proteins | sample MAT04_FD_78384 | JGI IMG/M metagenome (GOLD analysis project Ga0105047, IMG submission 78384) | Freshwater microbial communities from Lake Fryxell liftoff mats and glacier meltwater in Antarctica - MAT-04 (megahit assembly) | ecosystem: Environmental > Aquatic > Freshwater > Ice > Liftoff...
CTATTTATTTTATTTTTTTTAATGATTATGGAATCGTTCTTTTCTTGTGAAAAAGTACTTAGGCAAACAAAAACAATCAGTATTATAGACAAAGGACGTTTCATATAAAATATTTATTTTAAGCAAAACTATTCAAATTAATAGATGATAAATAGCTACGGATTAATTATTAACGATTTCAAAACATTAATAACAATTTTAATTTTACAGGAAATGATTTGTTAATATATTCATAATAATATTCAAGTATTTTATAATTTTAACATAACCTTAATTTCACAATTGTATCATTAGTTTGCATCTAAATTAAACCAACTAGAATGAAATTTTTGTACTCACTTTTGATCGGAATTCTATCTCATACTATTTTTGCGCAAACTGGAATTGTTAACGGAATTGTTTTAGATGAATCAAACGGAGGTACATTGCCAAGCGTTAATATAACAATCAAAGCACTCAATAAGAGTTTAACGAGTGATGTTGAAGGTAAATTTATTTTTCGAAATGTGCCGGTTGGTTTTTATGAAATAGAGTTCAGTTCAGCTGGGTATCAATCAAAAGCGGTTTCGGAGGTAAATGTTATTGCGAATGAATCCGTGAATTTAAATGTTACTCTAATTCCAGAAAAAAATGTTTTAGATGAAGTTGTAATAACAACAACAAAAGCCAAGGCAGAATCTGTTAAGTCACTTTTAATTGCCCAAAAAAACAGTGCCAATGTATCTGATGGAATTTCAGCAGAAACTATTAAAAGAACGCCCGACAGAAGTACATCTGATGTGCTAAAAAGGATAAGCGGAGCAAGTGTCCAAGATAATCGTTTTGTAATTATTAGAGGATTAAATGACCGTTATAATGCGGCCTTTTTAAACGGTGCACCATTACCCAGTTCCGAACCTGATCGAAAAGCATTTTCTTTTGATATTTTTCCATCCAATATGTTAGATAATTTAATTATAACAAAAACTGCTAGCCCAGATTTACCAGGTGATTTTGCTGGAGGTGTTGTTCAAATAAATACAAAATCTGTACCCGATAAAGATTTTCAAACGCTAACCATAGGGTCGGGATACAATTCAATCACAACAGGAGAAAACCAAAAAACATATCAGGGAAGTAATACCGATTGGTTAGGATTTGACAACGGAAATCGGGCATTACCTTCTACTATTCCAAGTACTGATGTCTTCAATACATTATCTTTTCAAGACAGAGTTGCGGTAGCTAAATCTTTTCAATCTGACTGGGAAATCAATGATACTCGCTTCAAACCCAATACTAATTTTCAGTATTCAATTGGCAGACATTTTGATTTTAAGGAAAAGGTTTTTGGTATGTTATTTTCTGTATCCAATAATAAAACAAATACTTACAGTGAAATAGATTTAAACGAATATGATAATCCAGATCCTTCAGCTTTGCCCTCGGAATTAATTTCAAAATATAAAGATAAAAAATACACAGAACAAGTATTAACTGCTGCATTAGCAAATTTTTCATTCAAATTTAATGAAAATCATTCTTTATCCTTCAAAAACATATTTAGTATTAACTCTACAGATTTTGTTACAATAAGAAACGGAAAAAAGAATGTTCTTGATCTTCGAGTAATTGATGCCGATGTGAGGTGGTTTACAAGTACCAAAATTTATTCTGGACAATTAAATGGTGATCATTATTTTGCCACACCAAAAATTAAATTGAATTGGACTGGTTTTTACAGCAATATAGATAGAAGTATTCCAAACTTAAGAAGAAATATTTATTCAACCGCTAATCCAGATAGCACTGACCCCAATGAAACAATTCCAACTGCAGAAATTGCCATAAACAATGGTGGGCCCGACAACGGCGGGGGTTTGTTCTTTTCAGAAAATAAAGAATTCATCGCTGGAGGTAAATTTGATATCTCAAGGAAATTTACAATTGGAGAAAATTCAATAAATGAAATAAAATTTGGTGGTTTTATGCAATCGAGAGAAAGAGATTTCTTTTCAAGACAATTACAGTATAATAAGTTTACGCAAGGTGGTGGAACTTTTGATGATGACTTACTTACGCTTCCAAATGCCACCATTTTTAATGTAGCCAATATAGGAGAAATTTCTCCTGGCGTAAATGGATTTACTTTATTTGATTTTACAAAAACTACGGATTCTTATGCCGCTACTGCAAAATTAAATGCAGGTTATTTAATGTTTGACAACAGATACAAAAAATTTAGATTGATTTGGGGCGTACGATATGAAAGCTACGTCCAAACTTTAGATTATAGGGAGACCGAAACTATAAACGGAAGCCGAAACGATCAGCAAAATGAAATTCTCCCGTCAGCAAATTTAATTTATGCAATTAACAGCAAACAAAATTTACGTTTGAGTTATTCAAATACTGTAAATCGTCCAGAATTTAGAGAAATAGCTCCTTTTGGTTTTTACGATTTTAACACACAGTTTTTTACCGAAGGAGACACTTTAAAAATAGCAAAAATTAGAAATTTAGACTTGCGTTATGAATTCTATCCTGGCAAAGGTCAATTAATATCGGTTTCATATTTTAAAAAGAGTCTTAATAATCCTATAGAAATTATTCAGAAAGTAAACAACAAAAACATTACCTACGCCAATGCTACTAGTGGTAAAATTAGTGGGATTGAAATGGAGTTTAGAACATTACTAAGCTCAATTTTTACTAATAAGAACACGACACTTTTTGATGACATTACCTTATTTGCTAATATGGCAATCATTAAATCTAACGTCGATGTATCTAATATTCCCGATGCTAATCCTGAAAAAAATAGACCTCTTCAAGGACAATCTCCTTATGTAATCAATGCTGGATTACAATATTTGAATAAAGATAATGGGTGGGCATTTTCTGCTAATATAAATAAAATTGGAAATCGAATTGCATTTGCTTCAAGCGAAATTGAGCCATCCGTTTGGGAAAAAGGTAGAACAATGATTGATTTTCAAATTGCAAAAAATTTAATGAAAAATAAATTAGAATTAAAATTCAATATTCAAAATATATTAGCCCAAGATCAAATTTTTTATCAGAATAATTATAGCAAAACAACAAAGTATGGAACCTTTGAAACGCTTGGAAACTATGCGTTTACAGGAGATTATCTTTATGAAGATGGCTACAATCCTGAAAATGATGATTTACTATGGTTGACCAAATTTGGGGCGACATTTTCATTATCAATTACCTATAATTTTTAATTAACATAATATTCAATTGGTAAACATAAAGGAATAAAGCCACTTATCATAACTTAAAATTGATTGTATTATTATTTACGAGTTATTAAGATTTTAAAAAAATCTAAACTAAACGTACCAATTGACCTTACTATATTTTGCATTACAGAAAATCAAAATTTGACAAATGGAAATTCTTTATAAAACTCGTCGCACAGTTAATGCTAATCTGACAAAAAAAGAAATTAATAAGAACGCGAAGAACATATTAATATTATTAATCTCTAGGCTAGTTAAATTACATACTAAATTCCTATTTCTTAATAATTTAACTATTGGATTTGCCATCATAAAGCAAATAAAGAGCGACTTGAATTTTCTAAATCAAATTGATTTTAATTTTTAAAAATCATACTACTGTAATTGAAAAAATAAATTTACAAAAATAATTGAAATGAAAAATATAGACGATACTACTGATATTTCATTCAATTATAAAAAAGAAGATTTTGGGAATAATTTTTTGTGGGGAGTTTCAACGCCTCCTTTGTATGCGGCGGAAATTAATGATAAATTAGTTTCTGAAACATCATTTTATGATAAATTATCACCAAATAAAAATTCAGTTACAGTTGACGAATCCGCAAATAGCATAACCCATTCATTTGCAAACTACAAGGATGATATTATGCTTAGTAAAGAATTAGGCATACCTAATTTTAGATTTTCAATTTCATGGTCAAGAATTCTTCCAATCGGTGTAGGCGAAATAGATCAAGAGGGAATTAATTTCTACAACAATATATTAGATACTTGTAAAGAATACAATATTGAACCCTTCGTTACTTTATATGAAAGGGATTTACCTTTAGAATTAGAGAAAAAAGGTGGATGGACTAATAGAGCAATATTGGAATGGTTTGAAGAGTATCTAAAAGTTTGTGCAACTGCATTTAAAGACAAAGTGAAATATTGGATAATCTTAAATGAACCTTCTATATTTCTCGGTGCTGGCTATTTCTTAGGAGTTGATGTAATAGGGAAAAAAGGATTAAATAACTTTTTGCCTGCAATGCATCACGCATTACTTTGCCAAGCAATTGGTTATAAAATTATAAAACAAATTAATCCTTCCGCGCAGATTGGGACAAGTATTTCCTGCACCTACATAACTCCTAAGACATATAGCGAAAAAAATATTAAAGCTGCAGAAAGAATTGATGCCTTATTAAACAAAGCTTTCATCGAACCCTCATTAGGTTTAGGTTATCCGAATGCAAAATTGCCATTTTTAAAACATATTAAAAAGTACGCAAGCAAAGGAGATGAAGAATTAATTAAAGTAGATTTTGATTTTATTAGTTTACAAAATTACACCAGAGAAGTAGTAGAACACCATTCTTATACTCCATACGTAAATGCGAAGTTGATTCCCGCTAATAAAAGAAATTTCGGAAGCACTTTAATGAATTGGGAAACACATCCTAAATCAATTTATGTAATGATTCTAAAATTTAGTGAATATGAAGGAGTTAAAAAAATTATGATTACTGAAAATGAAGCGTCATTTCTAAATGATTCAAAATCGCATATAATCAGCGATGAAAACCGCATTTCTTATCTTAAAAATTATTTACAACAAGTTTTGTATGCCCAAGATAAATCTGAAAAAGTTATGGGCTATTTCATCCGGTCATTAACTGATACCTTTGGATGGATTGAAGGACATGAACAAAGATTTGGGTTACTACACACAGACAATTATACAAAACAAAAAACCATTAAAAATTCTGGAAAATGGTTTAAAAAATTTTTAGAAAGTAAGTGACATTAGTAAAATTAATGTTACTAACAGGTAGATAACCTTTGCAGTATAATTGACAATTAATACTAACTTAACAAATAGCAAAATAAAATTTTACGCTACCTGATAATTTGCAAACTATTCCTTTACATAATGATTATCTTTATTTAATTCATTTTTTATACTAATTTATTCGGTAGAACATAAGTTTGTGATGTCTAATAAATTAACATTTTAAAAAATGAAAAAAATGAAAAAAAATTATTTTATTGCTATTTTGGCCTTAGCTGTCAATTTTGCAAGTGCTCAAATTGAGCCAACAAGTTATCGTGGTGCATTTGCACCTGCCCCTTCGGCACAATGGACAGATTCATGGACAAATTATGATCCAAAAAATGAACCTTACCTTGATGCGGCACTTGTAGTTAACGTAACTGCTGACATTACAGCTAGCACAACTTGGTTGGCTGGTAGAACTTACAAATTAACTGGATTGATTTATGTGAGAAACAATGCTGTTTTAACTATTCAACCTGGTGTTGTAATTAAAGGAAATACCTCTAGCAGTGGAACAGCGTTAATTGTAACTAAAGGTGCTAAATTAAATGCTGTTGGAACAGCTGCCAATCCAATTGTTTTTACTTCTGCCAAAACTGTTGCTCAAGGAAGACAACAAGGCGACTGGGGTGGAATCATACTTTTAGGAAAAGCTGGTGTAAACATTAACAATGGTATTAACAATATTGAAGGTATTACATCCAATGTAAATACAGAATATGGCGGGGGTTTAACACCAACTAACAACGACGATTCTGGAACTTTAAGATATGTTCGAATTGAATTTGGTGGATATGTTTTCTCACCAAATAATGAAATCAATGGTTTAACAATGGGCGGAGTTGGAAGCGGTACTACAATTGATTTTGTACAAGTATCTTACACTAATGATGATGCTTTTGAATGGTTTGGCGGTTCTGTAAATTGTAAACATTTGGTTTCTTATAGAAATGTAGATGATGATTTTGATACTGATAACGGATACAAAGGCGTGGTTCAATTTGGTTTAATTATAAGAGATCCTTCTTTAGCCGATAATCCATCTGTTTCTACTTCGGAAGGATTTGAATCGGATAATAATGCTGCTGGAACTGCTTCAGCTTCTGGTTTAGACACGACTTCTGCAATATTCACAAATATTACAGCAGTAGGTCCTTCTTTTCGTGCTACTTTGTCACCAACTTCAACAGTGGCTTCTGGATATGAAAGACCGTTACGTTTAAGAAGAGCGTCGCAATTAAAAGTGTACAACTCAATTTTTATGGATTTTAGAAATAATTTTGTGTTTGTTGATGGAGCTTTAGCAGTTGCTAATGCTAATGGTGGAACTTTAAAATTTAAAAGCAACATTATAGCTGGCACTATTAATCCTTCGTTTACCGGAGGTGTTAACCCAACTTCCTTGAATACATGGTTTTCAACAAATGGAAATACGATTCAACCTGCAAGTGCGGGTTTACTAGCTTTACCGTACAATGCGACAACTAACACGTATTCAGGTTTAGATTACCGACCATCAGGAACTGTTGCTTTAACTGGTAGTGATTTTACAGATGCTTCACTTCTTCCTTTTATTACTAATGTTGTTGGTAGTACTCCAGTTCCTAATAACGCTATTTATTGTAGAGCGGCTATTGCTACCCCTTTAACTGCAACACTAACAACTACAGGCGTTTCTTTAAGATGGTACACGGTTGCTACAGGCGGAACTTTTACAACCAGTGCTCCTACGCCTGCAACAACTATTGTAGGAATTAAAAATTTTTATGTTTCACAACTTAACACTTTAGGTGTTGAAAGTGCTAGAGTATTACTTACTGTAACCACTAATGCGTTACCAACTGAAGTGTTAGGTGCTATTGCTGGAACAGGTCCTGTTGGTTCTACTTCTGCAACAGTAATTGGCAATTTTGTTGGAACTACAGCTCAATTTGTGTATACAATTCCAGCTTTTGCTGATGCAACACTTTCATATTTATGGACAGTTCCATTAGGAGTAAATATTGTTTCTGGTCAAGGAACAAACAGTTTAACTGTAAACTTTGCAAATGTTGCTTTTGGTGCTGGCGCTGTCGGATCGATTAGTGTGCAAGCGGTTAATGCAAGCGGTTGTCGGACTTTAGCAAAATCAATAGCTTTAACAAAAGCATTACCTACTGCTCCTCTCGCAATTAATATGTTTGATAACAATCCTGGTTATGCTACTCCTTTAACAGCTATCACAACTTATGCTAGATACATGAGTTCAACAACACAATTGACCTTGACGGCTACACCAGTTGTAGGTGCTTCATCTTACGAATGGGAATTGCCTGCAGGTGTAAATGTTATCACTGGCGGTGTAATTCCAGTAACAACGACTGTAACCTATGCAGCTGAACCATTTTTTAGTCCAGCTTCTACACCTTCTGCTGTGGGTACTAAATACTGGGTTATTACATTTAATGCATTTACTTTTACTATCAATAGCGTTCCTACGACAGTTACTGTTTCAACATGTGTACAAAGAATTTGGGGTAATGCTGCTTATGGAGGAATAACTTCTGCACCGTACCTTCAATATGGTACTGTAGTAACTAGTAATCAACCTTCAATTTTAGTAAATTTTGCTGGAGTGACAAATCCTGCTACAACTGCATTATATTTCGGAGTTAGATCAAGAAATGGTGTTGGTTATTCAGTTACACCAAATACAACTAATGTAGATGTTGTTGCTAATGCTAATATACCAGGTTTATTTACGACTACTTACACCGAAACAGCAACCGCTGCTATTGCACCAAGTACTAATGGTACTTCAACATACTCTGCAACAGGTACTGCTCCAAAAGCATCTAAATTGAAAAAGTTTACGGCTGCTATTCCAGCTGCTCCAACTGCATTAAGATTAACATCAAATGCTACAAGTACTACTGCAATAACTGTAGTCACTACTTATCTTGGAACTACAACTCCATTAACATTAACTGCTTCTGCTTCTGCTACAGCGTCTTCTTACGCTTGGGAGTTACCAGCTGGTGTTAACCAAATATCTGGTGGAAACACAAATCAAATCACCATTAACTTTGCTGGGGTTGCCCCTGGAATTACATCTTTGTATTTAGGTGCAAAAGCTGTAAATGGAATAGGATCTTCGATAACTGCTACTAATGGTACTTTAGTTCCTGCAACTACATCTACGGCAAGATTGTTACGGGTTACGGCTGCTTTACCTGCTGCCCCAACAACTTTAAGGTTAACAAACGAAGCTGTAAACTCAACTGCTTTGCTAAATGCAGGAGTACATTTAGGTACTTCTACCCCTTTAACATTGACTGCTGCGGTTTCTTTACTTGCAACTTCATATTCGTGGGAGTTGCCAGCTGGTGTAACCCAACTGACTGGTGGAAACACAAACATAATTACTGTAGACTTGGCGGGAGTTGCTCCTGGAACGTCAATCTTGTATTTTGGTGTTAAAGCTGTAAATGCAGTTGGTTCGTCAATTACTTTAAATACGACTGCTGTTCCTGCAACATCGTCTACTGCAAGATTGTTAAAAATCACAAATACTGCGCCTGCTGCTGTTATAGCAGTAACAGGAGCTCTTACGGCTATTAGCTGTGGTATTACTTATAATTACACTATGACACCTTCTGTTTTAGCTAGCTCTTATGTAATTACTGCTCCAACAGGTTCGGTGGTAACTTCTGCTAGTAATCCATCAAATACTTTAAATGTTTTAGCAACAAGTAATTTAACTTTTTCTATAATTTATCCAGGTAATTTAGCTAGCATTTCTCCTAAAACGGTAGTTATTTCTTCTGTGAACGGATTTGGCGCAAGTGTTCTTAACAAAACTCTTATTGTCGCTCCTGCTACAGTAACAGCATTAGGAGTTGCAACAACTGGAGGGACTACTTTTACAAGAAGTGCAACTAAAACTATTTCATTCCCAATGATTGTTGGAGCAACTAATTATACTTGGACAGTAGTTAATGGTGCAGTGATTGTATCGGGTCAAGGAACAAATAGTATTGTAGTAGATTTTGCTCTAGTTCCATTAGCAGCAACTACAAATAGTATTAGCGTTTTTGCGAGTAATAATTGTGGCGTAAATACTTTATCTAAGACAGTTACCTTAACAAGTAGTGATCCATCTGCTAGAACACAAGAAGTGAGAATAGTTGAAGAAGCTGCCTATAGCAATCCTTCATTATATCCAAATCCAGCTTCATTTGAATTTAATATTGAAATTGATGCTTTAAAAGTTAGTGAACTTCAAATGTCAATCTACACCATTAATGGTGTACAGATTATGAATTCGAAAACAATTAATTTAGATGAAGGTAGAAATACAATCAATGAAAATATTTCTAGTTTACGCAATGGTATTTACATTGTTAGATTAGTTGATTCTTCAAACAAAGAAGTAATGATTAAAAAATTAATTAAAAACTAATTTTTTAATTATGGAAATAAAGGTCGCCAATTTGGCGGCCTTTTTTATTTATTATAATTGCCCGCGATTTTTAATTTATAAAATGTTTGGAATTACTACAAGACAAATTGTAACACTCCCCTAAATGAGGACCATTGGTTAAATTAAAAATTAATTATTAAATTTAACCATTATGACAAAGCAATCCCGACGTAAATTTACCCTTAATAACCAGAAAACTTTAGCTGAGTTATCGAGTCAGTTTGAAGTTAGTTCTGTAATAATCTCCAAGTGGAAATTCGAGTTTTTGGAGAATATGTCTTCAGTATTTGAGAAAGACAATACCAAAAAAACGAGGAAAACATTGATGTGGAAATGCTCTATTCCCAAATCAGCCAGCTTAAGGTCGAGAATGACTTTTTAAAAAAAAGTTGCAGGAAATTGGGAATGTAGATCAGCGTATGCAGGTGGTAGGCTATAGGAAACAACTTTGTGTGCGCAGGCAATGTAACTTATTGTCTATCAGCAGAATCAGTTTTTACTATCAGCCAATACCGGAAAAGCCGTAAAATTTAAAAATGATGAACCTCATGGACAAGCACCTTATCAATAGACCCACCGAAGGAGTTATGTCAATGGTGTATTACCTTCGCGACTTGGGCTATCCCATTGGCCCTAAACGTATCCGAAGACTTTTCAAGATCATGGGCAGGCAAACCCTATATCGCAAAAGAAATCTGAGCAAGTTGGGACTTAAAGAATTTATAAAACCTTACTTGCTTCGAAATTTAGTTGTTGACAGACCTAATCAGGTATGGTGCACCGATATTAACTACATCTCGATGGCCCACGGGTTTTATGTACATGACAGCTTTTATAGATATTTACAGCCGAAAAATCATGAGTTGGGGCATCAGTAACAGTATGGAAACCAAATGGTGCTTAAATGTCTTAAAAGAAGGAATTGATAAATACGGCAAACCCGATATCGTCAACTCGGATCAGGGAAGCCAATATACATAGGCTATGTGGACACAATATCTAAACAGTCAGCAAATAAATATATCCATGGATGGAAAAGGTCGTGCAACCGACAATGCCTGGATAGAACGATTCTGGAAATCAATCGAGACAGATTACATCTATCTCAATCCATGTAATGATGGGTCAGAACTGATTGATGACGTACAAGATCACATCGAGTATTATAACAACAAAACACATCATACAACAAAACAAAAGTCTAATATCCGATACGGAGAAAATCAATTAAATAAAGTCGCTTAATGAACACTTGAAAATCCAAAAGTTTAACTTAAAAATAAAACCAATTGGTCTACGAAATAGGGTAAATTACAAATAAAATAACTACTTAATTTCACGTGCTAAAACATAACTTAAACATAACACTCTAGAAATAATAGTAAATAATTGATTTCTAATTTTATAGTTTTAATTAATACTATGAAAAATTTAAATTTACTATTATTTTTTACACTTTCTATTTACTCAGTAAATGCACAAATTATAACTTTTGCCGATCCTGTCTTTAAAGCTAAATTATTAGCGGCAAATGCAACTAATTTTATTGCAAGAGATTTAAATGGAGATTATTTTTCAATTGACTCAAACTCAAATGGAGAAATTGAAATAGCAGAAACTTTACAAGTGGGATTTTTAGAAATTGCAAATTCTTCTATTTCATCAATAAGTGAAATTAGCAATTTTATAAACTTAATCACACTCAACTGCGAAAACAATCAACTTTCAAGTTTAAATACCTCAGGTTTGACGAGTCTTACTATTCTAGACTGTAGTAATAATCAATTAACTAATTTAAATGTTATCGGCTTAACAGAATTGCAAAATTTAAATTGTCAATTTAATCAACTTATCAATTTAAACGTTGGTGGCTTAAATAATATTTTAAACATAAATTGCAGCTACAATCAAATTGCTAGTCTTGATTTCAGTAATTTAGTCAATCTGCAAGAATTAATTCTTAATGATAATGCTATTACCACTTTAAACATAACTGATTTAATAAATCTTACCTTTTTTGACTGTAGTAATAATCAGTTAGCATCAATCAACACTGCTAGTTTGGTCAATCTAGTATCTTTAAATTGTAGTTCTAATTTAATTGCCTCTCTAGCGATAAATAGTTTGACTAATTTTACTGATTTAAACTGTAGTAGTAATCAACTTACCTCATTAAGTTTAATAAACTTATCAAACTTAACTGATTTAAATTGCAGTTCTAACCAATTAAACTTCATTAATTTAAGCGATTTAATAAATTTGATTAATTTTAATTGTTTTAATAATCAATTAAATGCTTTAAACTTTACTGGTTTGACGACAGTTGAAAATATAAATTGCTACAATAACCAAATTGCAACAATTGATTTAGCAGGTTTGAATCAACTTATTTCGTTGGATTGTAACAGCAACCAACTTGAAAATTTAGAGCTAAGCAATTTGGAAAATTTGAAATATTTATTTTGCAACACTAATTCCATTATTGCCATGAACGTGGAAGGACTTACTGAACTGCAGGTGCTTAGCTTTTCTAATAACCAAGTTACAGCAATAAATTTGACTTCAACAAATAACCTACAATCTTTATATTGTGCAAATAATCAAATTTCAACTTTAAATTTAAATAGTTTATCTAATTTTCAAAATTTATTTTGTGCAAACAATGATTTAACTAGTGTTTTTATAAAAAACGGTTCTTTTGAAAATAATTTGCAATTTTCAGGAAATCCAAATCTGGAATTCATTTGTGCTGATGATTTTGAAATAAATTTTGTTCAAGATGAAATCACTATTAACAATTATACAAACTGTCATGTTAATAGTTATTGCTCATTTGCTCCAGGAGGCGTTTCTTATGTGATTCAAGGTAACACTAGATTTGACAATAATACTAACGGATGTGATCCAATAGACACTTTGTTTCCTAATTTGCAATTTTCGTTTTCTGATGGAGTTATTACTGAAAATCTTATTGCCAATAATTTAGGAAATTATTCAAAGTCTTTAAAAACTGGTTCCTACACCTTCACTCCTATACTTGAAAATTCAAATTATTTTTCGGTTTCCCCAACAGCAATTTCGATTGATTTTCCACAAATTACTAGTCCGTTTGTTCAAAATTTTTGTGTTACACCAAATGGGAATCATTCTGATATTGAAATTGCTTTCTTTCCTTTAAATAATGCTATTCCTAATTTGGACGCAAAATATAAAATTGTTTTCAAAAATAAGGGAACAATAACACAATCTGGTTCTATTAATTTAAATTTTAATGATGCCATTTTAGATTTTCTGACATCAGACCCGGCAAGTACATCTCAAAGCACAAACAATTTAAATTGGTCTTTTACAAACTTAAATCCTCTTGAAACTAGATCCATTTTAATAACATTAAATGTGAACGCTTCAACAGATACTATCCCTGTAAATATTGGACAAGTATTGGCTATAAATGCTGCTGTTACGACTGTAACTGTGGATGAATATCCAAAAGATAATTTAATTCAATTTAATCAAATAGTTGTTGGTTCCGATATTACCAATAATAAAATTTGTATCCAAGGTGGCACGGTTTCAACTACACAAGTTGGAGAATATGTTCATTATTGCATTCGCTTTAAAAATATAGGTACGGCTATCGCTCAAAATATAGTTTTAAAAGACGTAATAGATATGGCTAAATATGATATTACAACGCTTTTACCAATTGATGGAAGCCATGTTTTTATAACAAAAATATTCAATTTAAATACTGTAGAATTTATTTTTGAAAATATCAATTTAGCTTTTGGTAATTTAAATAGTGATGGTTATGTACTATTTAAGATTAAAACCTTACCTACGTTGGCTGTTGGCGATAATTTTTCCAATACAGCTACAATTTATTTTGACTATAAAATTCCATTAATAACAAATATAGAATCAACAAGTATTACTGCTTTAGCAAACCAAATATTTGAAAATTCTCAATATTTTAGGGTGTATCCCAATCCGGTAAAAGATCTATTACACCTATATTCGGCAAATTTACACAACGCTGATTCTATGACTATTTATAATTTGCAAGGGCAACTAATCCAAATAATTATAAACCCAAATGTTGATTTATCAATAAATGTATCAGAGTTAAAAGCTGGGATTTATTTTTTAACTGTAAAAAGTGAAACCAATAGTTCAAGCGTCAAATTTATAAAGGAATAATTTTTATTACAGCTAATTTTAAGTCAAAACTCTAAAAGAAATCTGCCAATAATCAAAAGATAAATGAATAAAAAAATATTAGTATTGGGCTTGGGTCAAAATAATTTCCTTTCTTTTTTATATGCTGCTTTAAAAAAGTATGACCCAACTTTTACAGTTAGTGTTCCATTTTATAATGAAATCACATCAGACTCAAAAAATGACACATGGATGTACAATAATGAGAATATTGTTTTTAAAAATACTATAATCTCTTTTTTACTTTCAATAATCTTTTGCTTGTTTTCTAACCATTTTTATCAAACCTTTTTTTTTATCCTTTTTGTGGAAAAAAAGATAGGTAAATCATTCCATTTTATTTACAAACAAGTCATTGCTAAACATTTTTTTATTCAAAACAATAATTTTCAAGAGTTTGATACGTTTCATTTTCACTTTTTACAGTATAGTTATTTACGAGAATTATTCTTAGTTCCTAAAGAGAAAAAAATTGTCTGCTCTTTTTGGGGATCTGACCTATTGCGGACACATGATATTTTAAATTTTTATTTTGTAAAAAAAGCATTAAACAGATGTACATTAATTACTTGTCAATCACAGGAATTAAAAGAAATAATACTTTCAAAATATGGCAGAAATCTTGGCTTTAAAATTCAAATTGTTACGTTTCCTGTTTATGAAAAAATTTATGATTTGATGGATTTAAATTATGACAATAAAGAAATGATTAAGATATTTAAATCAAAATTTAATTATTCAAATGATAAAATAAACATCTTAATTGGTCATAGCGGAAGTAGGGCTAATAATCATTTGCAAATAATAAATTCATTAGCAAATTTAAAAAACAAAAGTAAAATTCATTTGATAATCAATCTTAACTATGCTATTACTGCAAATGAAAAAGAGAGCTACAAAAAGGAATTAATTGACACTTTAAGCGCGTTAAAATTTTCATCAGTGATTTTAGAAAAATTCTTTGTGAATGATGAATTAGCAATATCAAGATTAGCTTCGGATATTTTTATTCATGCTCCAATTTCTGACGCTTTAAGTGCAACAATGTTAGAATTATTATACGCCTCGAATATTGTTATAACTGGCACATGGTTACCCTACAAGACATATCGTAAAGCAAATTTAAATTATTTTGAAATTTATGATTTTTCAGAGCTACCAGAAAAGCTAGATTTAATTATTGAAAATTTCAAAATTGAGAAAGAAACGGCATCAAAAAATAAAATTTTTGTAAGCGATTATTTTTTGAGTGATTTAATGATAAAAAAATGGTCACAAATTCTAAGTTAAAATTTAATGAATTTAAAAAGTAAAGTAAAAAATGGTTTGAAATGGACATTTATTGATCAAATTCTGTCACAAATTATTTTCTTAGGTTTTAGCATTTTTCTGGCTCGAATTTTAACACCTTCTATCTTTGGCATTGTGGGAATGATTTCCGTATTTTCAAATTTTGCCGTTCTTTTTATAGACTTAGGATTTAGTGCTGCGTTAATCCAAAAGAAAGACGTTTCGGATGCGCATTATTCATCAGTATTTTGGTTAAATCTAGGAATTGGATTTTTCATGTATTTAATTTTCTATTTCTGCGCACCGTTAATAAGTAGTTTTTACAATCAATCAGAGCTAATTCTAATGATTCGCGTTATATGTTTAACTTTTATAATAACTTCTTTCACTTCTGTTCAAACCAACATATTAATAAAAGAGTTGCAGTTCAAAAAAAAAGTAATAATAAACTGGATAGCAATGCTTATTGGTTATGTAGTAGCATTCATTTTGGCCTTTAAAGGTTATGGAGTTTGGGCTATAGTTATGATGACATTAACAACTGCAATTCTTAATTCAATTTTGTACTGGTTTGTTTCAAAATGGGTTCCGCAATTTATTTTTGAATGGAAAAAAATCAAAGAATTATCTCGTTATGGGTTAAATTTTTTTGGTGATACAAGCGTCAATTATTGGTCTAGAAACTTTGACAACTTTATTATTGCAAAAGTGTTAGGAAGTACTGATTTAGGAATCTACACAAGAGCATATTCTTTGATGTTATTACCGCTTAGAAATGTTACAACAATCGTAACTAAAGTAATGTTTCCTGCCTTTTCACAAAAACAAGATGATATCCAACTACTAAAAAAGTATTATTTAAGCATAATTCAATATATCGCATTAGTAACATTTCCTTTAATGATAGGCCTTTCATTAGTTTCTAAAGAATTTGTTTTACTGTTTTTTGGTAGCAAATGGTCTGCTATGATTCCGATACTTTCAATTTTGAGCGGGCTCGGTGCTATTCAATCTATAGTTTCCTTAAACGGCTTAATTTACAATTCATTGGGCAAAGTACACATTGCATTTAGAGTTTCTATTCTTTCTAATATTGTACTAATAACTGCTTTTCTAATTGGTGTAAACTACGGGTTAATTGGTATATCCTACAGTTATTTAATTGCAAGTGCATTGTTATTTATTCCTATTTATAAAATAGCAATCAAACAATTAAACATATCGTTATTTGATGTGTTTTTGGTTCTAAAAGGAATTATGCTTGCTACGCTTATCATGGCAGTAGTACTATTTATGATCAATAATTTTTCTGATTTTTCATTAGTAAAAGGATTGATTCTGAAAATTATAATTAGCTCAATAATTTATGTTCTATTAGTGTTATTTTTTGAAAAAGAATTAGTGCTAAATTTAAAAAAGAAATTAAACTTTTAACAAAGTACAATGAACGAAAAAATCAGAAAAATATATGTTTCCAATATCCATTTGTTAAAGTTTAAAAACTTAATGATTAATTTAAAAACAAAGGGAATTAGAAAAAATATGAGTCGAATTTTTTTATTTGGCAGCTGTGGCTATGCTATAGATAAATCGGCTAAAATTAATTTAAACAATGGTCATTTATCCATTAATAGGTACGTTACCAAAAAAGATCCTTTTATTGGAAATATTGAATTGTATGAAAACTCAGAAATAAATGTTGATCATACCTTTTTTATTCACAGTGGTTGTGATGTAATGGTTTTCAAAAATGCAAAATTAAATTTAGGAAGCGGATACATTAATCGATATGCAAAAATTAGATGTTATTCCGCCATAACAATTGGCAATGATGTAGCAATTTCTGAAAATGTTTCTATTTGGGATAGCGATGCTCATACCATAGAAGGAAAAGAACATTTCGCAACGCAACCAGTAGTGATTGGAAACCATGTATGGATTGGAGCAAACGTTACTATTTTAAAAGGCGTAACTATAGGTAACGATGCCATAATAGCATCAGGTTCCGTAGTAACCAAAGATATTCCTGCAAAATGTTTAGCAGCTGGAATTCCAGCAAAGGTGATTCGAGAAAATGTTAAATGGAATTAAAAAAAATATGTTTTCAGTAATTATTCCATATTATAATAAATCACAGTATATCATTCGATGTATCGATTCGGTATTTAATCAAACTTGGAAAAATTTTGAAATTATTGTAGTCGATGATGGTTCAACAGATGATGGGATTAAATTAATTTCAGAAAAGTATGGACAAAGTGTTAGCATTATTTCTCAAATAAACCAAGGAGTTTCCGCAGCAAGAAATACTGGAATTAATTTAGCAACACATGAATATATTGCGTTATTAGATGCCGACGATGCTTGGCATCCACAATATTTTGAAAGTATAAATCAAATTTTAGATAAAGAAAACAATGTAAAAATTATTGGTGCCCATTACAGCAGAATAAACAACTTTTTTGATGAAAAGTATGATGTACCAAACTATTTTAAATTTAAAAATTACTTTAAAGAAGCCATAAGAAATACTTATTTTACATCATCGTCATCTGTAATTAAAAAACAGTTTTTTGAAGAAAATACTGGATTTAACACCAATTTAAAAAAAGGAGAAGATCACGATGTTTGGTTCAGAATTCTTCAAAGTGGCGGAGACTCATTTTACATAAACAACACACTAGTATATTATTCTGATGAAGATAATAACCAAGTTTCTAAAAAACAAATTGCTCTAGAAAATGATTTAGTTGGAAACATAAATGCATTATACAAAGATTTTAAAGTTTCTAGTCACGATAATAATTTCAAGCAATTTGTAAGTCTTTATGTTTATTTCAACTTGTATCCTTATTTTTTCGACAGTAAAAATAACAAAAAGGCAAAACTAGTTTTAAACGAAACGGAACACAATTTCTATTTCTTAAAAATAATTTATTTACTACCATTTTCTATTGGAAAAAAATTGGTTACAGCGGATAAGTGCAGTAGATTGATACGATTGTATTTAAAATTTATAATTAGATATACATTGAAATAATATGAAAGTAATCCGACTGACAACTTTATTAGATTTTGGTGGGCAAGAACGTCAGTATATTTCTTTTTCAGAAGCTGACTTCCAACTATTAAAAAACGAATATATTTTCGGTGCTATTGGTTATGGAGGTCATGCCGAACAAATTATTAGAAAAAAGGGATTTGAAGTTGTTATTTTTAATAAAAATCCTAAAATTTCAAATTTAAAAAATATCTGGGTTTTATATAAATGGTTTAAAAAAATCAAACCCGATGTAGTTCATACTGCTGCAGCAGAAGCCAATTTTCATGGAATTTTAGCTGCTAAATTGGCAGGTGTAAAAATGATTATTAGCGAAGAAATAGGATTTCCTAATCATTCTATAAAAGCTAAATTTATTTTTAAAATCATTTATAAATTTAGTTATAAAGTTATTTGTGTATCAAATGCGGTAAAAGACTTTTTAATTACAAATAAAGAAATTAATCCACAAAAAGGTATTGTGATTTATAACCCGGTAAGTGAAACTAATGTTCTCTTAAAACAATTATCCAGCGAGTTTACAATAGTCACTGTTGGTCGTTTGGAGAAAGTAAAAAATCAAAAATTATTAATCAGTGCATTTTCGAAATTAGAGAATGTAAAAGCAAGATTAATTGTAGTTGGTAATGGTTCAGAAAGAAAAAATTTAGAATCTTTAGTACAGCTTTTAAAATTAGAAGAGCGCGTATCGTTTACTGGATTTACGAAAAATCCTGCAAAAAATATTTCTAAAGCACACTTATTTGTACTTCCTTCACTTTCAGAAGGATTTGGTATTGCAGTGGTAGAAGCTATGCAACAAGAAACTGCCTGTTTGTGTTCGAATATTGGTGGAATACCAGAATTTATAACTCATAATGAAACTGGATGGTTATTTAATCCTACTAGCGAAAAAGAGTTAGTTGATCAACTCAATAAAATTATTGCAACTCCTTATGTTGAAATTGAAAAGATAGCAAAACAAGCCAAATTAGCGGTAAATAATCGATTTACTGTTCAGAGATATGTTGAACGTCTTGAAAATCTTTATCAAAAAAAACATGATTAGAGTATTAAATATAATTGATACAATGAGTTCTGGCGGCGTGGAACGCAGGCGTTTGTCTATGGCTAAATTATTGGACAAAACCACATTTGAACTTAAAATCATTTGCACTAATGCAGTAGGAAGTTTTCCCGAAGAATTTAAAAAACACAATGTCGAAATTATTGAAATTGGCGATTTAAAATCTTTTTTAGATATAAAACAACATCAAAAAGTTATAAAGGTAATTAACGAATTCAAACCTCATATTATTCACGGTGCTGTCTTCGAAGGATTAACCATGGCTGCAATTAATGGTTTTTACAAGTCGGTGCCAATAATTATATTAGAAGAAACTTCAGATCCTCAAAACAGAAGTTGGAGAGGTAATTTGTTAATGAAAATGCTTTGCTTGCTCGCTGATAAAGTGGTAGGAGTTTCACCAGCAGCTACTAATTATCTTAAAACTAAAATTAATTTATCCCAAAGCAAAGTTGTCTTGATTAATAACGGCGTTGTTATTCCTGAAACGGTTTCGGAGGAAATTAAGAAAAACATAAAAGAAAAGCACCATCTTTTAAATGATGATATTATTATCGGTTCTGTTGGGCGAATGAATTCTGATGCGCACAAACGATTTTCAGATTTAATAAACGCATTTTCAATTTTAGCAAGGAAAAATAGTAACATAAAATTAGTATTGGTTGGCGATGGTCCAGAAAAAAGCAATTACGAAAATTTAGTTCAAACACTCGGAATTCAAAATCAAGTTGTTTTTGCGGGTTATCAAAATGAAATTGGAAACTATTATTCTATTTTCGATATTTTTTGCTTGGTTTCGGCCTTCGAAGCTTTCGGGTTGGTTTTAGCCGAAGCCATGTTGCATAAATTACCTGTAATAGCAACTAATGTTGGTGGTATGAAATATATTGTTGATGATAATACAACTGGTTTTTTGGTGGAGAAATTTAATATTAATGAGATTGCAAATGCTTTAGAAATTTTGAGTTTAGATAAAAACAAGCGTGGATTTTTTGGGGAAAATGGGTATCAAAAAGCTCTCGAAAATTATACAGAAGAGAAATATGTTGAAAGTGTTAAACAATTGTATTTTAAATTGGTAAAGAATAAAAAGATATTCTAGAAAAGTACTAAATGAAAGAAAAAATATATTTACCAGGATTAAATGGAATTAGAGCAATTGCTGCTTTATTTGTACTATTTAGTCACGTTAATAGTCGTTTCGACTATTTTTTACTGCCAAAAGGTAAACAGCTGGATTTATCGATTTTTGGTGTCACGATTTTCTTTACTTTAAGTGGTTTTCTAATTACCTACTTATTATTAAAAGAAAAGGAAATAAATGGGATAATCAACATGAAAAGTTTTTACATGAGACGCATTTTGCGAATATGGCCACTTTATTTTGGTTACTTACTTATTACTGTTTTGGTAAACGGAATAGATTCTGTAAAATGGCCATTTCTCTTCATATTATTCATTATTCCGAATTTTAGAAATTCATTTGCTGGAGTAACTAATATTGGCATTGGGAGCGCGAATTTGTCTCAAATGGTCGGACACTACTGGTCATTAGGAGTCGAAGAACAGTTTTATGCTTTTTGGCCTTGTATAATAGAAAAATCAAAAAGGTTGCTTTTATTTTTGATTGTTTTTCCGTTGTTTTTTATACTCCTTAAAGTTGTTTTAAGAATTTCTAATGCGCCCTCAGGCATAATCACATTTTTTAACTACACTAGGTTTGGTTGTATGGCCATCGGTGCATTAGGTGCCTATTTATATTTTAATAAAAATAATAAATTTAAACAACTATTTGAAAAAAAATGGATAGAAGCTAGTGCTTGGTTGTTACTGCTGATAGTAGCTTTAAATAAATTTCATATTACTTCCATTATTGATCATGAAATTATTTCAATTGTAACCTTAGTTATAATAATCAATCAAATAGGTAATCCAAATAAAATGCTAAATCTTGAAAATAAGGTATTTGATTATCTAGGACAAATTTCTTACGGATTATATATTTTTCATCCACTTGTAATCTATTGGATGTCGTTTCTTATCAACCAAATCGGGATTGAAAATAAAAGTTTAAAACAATTTATTATTTATTTGACAGTATTTGCTGGAACTGTTATCATCGCGCATTTCTCTTATCATAATTTTGAAAAACGTTTTTTGAAATTAAAAACTAGGTATACAACCATTCAAACTGCCCCGAGCAAATCTGAATTTCAAACGCAACTATGAAAACAGCTAGCATGGCAAATCCGTAAAATATGAATCAAAGAAATAATCGAGTTTATTTATCTGGTCTCAATGGTTTGCGTGCAATTGCAGCTTCATCTGTAATACTTGCTCACATATCAGAAAGATTAGTTGAAAATAGATTTATAAAAACTAATTATTTTGGACATTTTGGTGGTTATTCAGTTACAATTTTTTTTACTTTAAGTGGTTTCTTAATTACTTATTTATTACTGAAAGAACTGGAACAACATTCAAAAATTGATGTCAAAAAGTTTTACATGAGAAGAATTTTGAGAATTTGGCCGCTCTATTTTTTCTATATTTTTTTAGTGGTTTTATTAATGAAATTTAAAGTTCCAAATACTATTTGGTATTATATTTTTATTATTCCCAACATTCCGTTTGCGCTCCACTTGTCTGGAAGTACAATGACCACCATTCCTTTACTCATTCATTATTGGTCATTAGGAGTCGAAGAACAGTTTTACGCTTTTTGGCCATGGTTACTTAAATATTCCTCAAAAATAAAGAAATCAATACTCTTTTTCTGTCTGGCATATTTTGGTTTAAAAGTAGGCCTGTCTATCCTTAACGCACCAATTGTTTGGCAATCTATATTGCTTCATACTCGATTTTGTTGCTTGGGAATTGGCGGAATTGGTGCATGTCTTTATTTTGAAAACAGCAAAATTGTAATAATTGCACAAAATAAAATTATAGAAGTTCTTGCTTGGATACTTGTGTTACTTTTTTTGATGAATAAAATTAGGGTTTTCTCAATTGTAAATAATGAGATTATCTCTGTATTGGTCGTTATTCTTATTTTTAATCAAATCAATAATCCGAAACCGATAATTCCGTTGGAAAACAAGGTTTTCGATTATTTAGGAAAGATTTCATTTGGACTCTATGTTTACAATCCATTAATTATTTATTTCCTTTCAATTTTTTTACTTAACGATAACAATAAAGGAATAGTAAGATCTATTTTATTCACTACTTTAACATTTTGTTTTGTGATTTTAGTCTCTCATATTTCCCATTTTTATTTTGAAAATATATTTTTAAGATTGAAACATAAATATTTAACTGTTCAGAGTATCGCTAGTAAATTTTAAATCAAATAAATGACAAATATCCTTTTTATTACTTGGGATGGTCCGCAAACAAGCTATATGGAAGGATTGTTTATGCCAATATTTGATCAAATTCAAAAGCAAAGTACGTATCGCTTTCATGTAATTCAATTTACTTGGGGAACAAATCAACGGATAGCGGTCACTCAAAAAAAAGCTGAAGATTTAAATATAATCTTTATGGCAAAAAGAATTTACAGAAAACCAAATTCATTGGTAGGAAGCTTATTTACTGTCTTTAAAAACGGCTCATTTTTGGAAAAATATATCAAAAAAAATACCATAGACATAATAATGCCTAGAAGTACCATGCCATCAATAATGGTAAACCAATTAAAAAAGGCAACTTTTAAAATAATATTTGACGCCGATGGATTGCCAATTGAAGAACGTATAGATTTTTCTGGCTTGAAGAAAAACAGTTTTATTTATAAATTCCTGAAAAAAGAAGAATACGCTACACTATTAAAATCTAAAACAGTAATAACGCGCTCTAAAAAGGCAATCCAATTTCATTTAAAAACTTTAGGTATTGAAGCCAGTAATAAATTTTTTGTTGTTGTCAATGGTCGAGATATAGATTCTTTAAAACCAAACGATATTCAAAATAAGCGTACCAGAGAAGAACTAAATTTAAAAAATGATACTAAAGTATTTCTTTACAGTGGCTCACTTGGCCCGCAATATGGATGGGAAACTATGATAAAAATCTTTAAACGCTATTTGCAAATCAATCACAATTCGGTTTTTTTAATCTTAACTGCTAATCTAGAATTTGCCAAAAAAAGAATTCCGCCTACCTTAGTTAATCATATAATTTTAAAGTCGGTTCCGTTTGAAGAAATCCCAAAATACCTATCAATTGGTGATGTGGCTTTTGCAATTAGAGAACCCAAGCAAAGCATGCAAGGTGTGGCTCCAATAAAATTAGGGGAATATTTGTTAATGGGCATTCCAACCATAGCATCATCGGGCATTGGCGATACCGAAGCTATTTTATTAGGAAACCCAAATTGCCTTTTAGTTACTCATGAAACCAATGATGCAGTAGAAAAAGCATTACATTTTATTAATAAATCATCCGACTTTAATCGTGATGAAATTAGAGAATTTGGAATAACTAATTTTTCTATTGAGAAAAGTGTATTAAGCTATCTGAATGCTTTAAACCATTGTTCATGAACGTACTTTATCTCACAAAATATTGTAGAAACGGAGCTAGCAGTCGCTTGAGAAGCTATCAATATTTTTCGTTATTGAATGAAAAAGGTTTTAGTGTTACAGTAAAACCATTTTTTGACGAAAATTATTTAAATCAATTATATTCCAATATAAATACTTCAAAAATAAGTCTAGCAAACTTATATTTTAAAAGATTTAGTACACTTTTCACTATTTATAAATATGATAGCATCGTTATCGAAAAGGAACTTTTTCCTTATTTTTTTAGTTGGTTTGAAAAAATTCTTTTTATTCTCAATATTAAATATATCGTCGACTATGATGATGCTATTTTTCATAATTATGATTTAAGTGACAACAAATTTATTCGCTTTTTCTTAAAAAATAAAATTGCAAACGTTATGAAATATAGTGATTGTGTTTTAGCTGGAAATACCTATTTAGCTTCTAAAGCAGTACAATCACGAGCAACTAAAGTTATCGTTTTCCCAACAGTTATTGATATTAATAAATATAAGACAAAAGAGTGTTTTAAAGACAAAAATAAAATTGTAATAGGTTGGATTGGTTCTCCAACTACATTTAAATACGTAAAAAGTATTGCTCCAATACTTTCAAAGTTAAATAAAATGCATCCATTTGAATTACACATTATTGGTGTTGCGGAAAAACTTGATTTTAATGGAATTGTCAAATATATTAAATGGTCAGAAGTTGATGAAGTTAATTTATTGTCAAAACTAGATATTGGAATTATGCCTTTGGAGAATACACCGTGGGAATTAGGAAAATGCGCCTATAAAATAATTCAATATATGGGCTGTGGTTTGCCAGTTGTAGCATCTTCCATTGGCGCGAATAAAGAAGTTATTGACCATGGGAAAAATGGTTTTTTAGTGGAAAACGAGAAAGATTGGATTGAAAAATTGATCTTACTATTAAACGATTCGCATTTAAGAAAGCAATTTGGAGAAGATGGTAGAAAAAAAATAGAACGCAAATTTAGTTTACATAATAATCTGCAAAAATTAATTCTACTTTTTAAAGATGGCAGCGCAAAATAAAAATAGATATCTTGACATATTGCAAATCTTTCGAGGAATTGCAGCACTAATGGTAGTAATTCATCACTCGGTCGCTTCTATGAAATACTATCATAACGTTAATTATGAAGTACTTAATTACATTGGAAAATTTGGAAAATTAGGAGTTGATTTTTTTTTTATCTTATCTGGCTTTATAATTTCTTATACTGTTTACTATAAATACGATGAACCCGAATCTTTCAAAAATTATGTGAAGAGCAGACTAATTCGGGTCTATGTTCCGTATCTTCCAATAGGAATTTTGATGTTTATTTTATATTCTTTTTTTCCAGATTTTTCTAATGGCGATCGGGAAATAAGTTTACTCACATCGCTATCCTTATACCCAATCGGCAACCCAGCATTATCTGTGGCTTGGACACTAACTTTTGAACTGAGCTTTTATTTATTATTTAGTATTTCTTTTTATTCTAGAAAACTGTGGAATTATTTTATCGTGCTATGGATAGTTTTAATTTTAATATTTAATTATAGTTCGTTAAATAATTTACAAATAAAACGGTATCCACTTTTTAAAATATTTTTTTCAACTTACAACATTGAATTTATATTAGGATATTTACTGTCGTTAATAATTATTCATAAAATAAAAATTCGTTTACAACATCAGTTACTAGGATTACTTACATTAGCTGCGCTTTTTGTATATCCAATATTTTTATCAATAAAAACCACAGATTTTCACAGTAATTATTTATTTTCAGGAATACTGTTCTTTTTGCTATACAATGCTATCATCATCTTCAATAAAAAAATAAATAAAAATTTAATCCTTATGCATGTCGGCAACGCTTCCTATTCTATTTATTTGGTTCACAATCCAATACAAATGATTGTTTTGAGATTTTATCCAAAAATAAATTCAATTCTTACTATCATTATTTCACTCCTTGTGGTACTATTTATATCAAGTTTATTCGGATACCTATATTATCTTATATTTGAAAAAAAGTGTATGGAACTTATAAAATCTAAAATAACAAAATAATAAATGGATTTCATTTTTACTTTACTATTTATTTTTATCGGCATATTCTTTATCAATAGTTTTAAAAATAAATTATCTCAAAATAATTTTAGTACTCTTAAACAGTTATACGTTTATCATATATTATTTGGAATCTATTATTATTTCTTTGTTTTGGGAGATTCTGTCGGATATTGGAAACAACCCAAATTAATTTCCTTTACTAATTTTATCCGCTTTTTTAAAGAAGAACAAGGCACTTATTTTATCTATGCCTTAAACTACATTCCGTCTAATATTTTAAGTTTGTCTTATTTTACAGGAACCATGATGTATAGTCTAATTGGTTTTATAGGTTTAACTTACTTTTATATTGTAGCGATAGAAACTATCCCGAATAATCC
>Ga0105047_10003896_pt1 | contig 26190 bp, 21 predicted proteins | sample MAT04_FD_78384 | JGI IMG/M metagenome (GOLD analysis project Ga0105047, IMG submission 78384) | Freshwater microbial communities from Lake Fryxell liftoff mats and glacier meltwater in Antarctica - MAT-04 (megahit assembly) | ecosystem: Environmental > Aquatic > Freshwater > Ice > Liftoff...
CGAACAGGCCGGCCGCGTCCTCGTTGTAGCGGGCGTAGCCGCGGCCGCGCGAGCTGTAGACCGCGCCGTCGAAGTGCGGCGTCTTCACCGGCAGCGCGCCGTCGACCTGGGCCCCACCCGCGATGAGCGTGGAGGCCTTTTCGGGGTCGGTGATCTGCTCGATCCGCGACGACTCGAGGGCAGCCCGCCGCGCCGACGCCGAGGCGCGCACGAAGCCGAACGGCAGCCACGAGGCGAGGAACGACACGCGATCGTCGAGATCGCACGAAGCGCAATGGAAGGCCAACGGAGTTGCCGTGGCCCCAGTCACCGATAAGTACAGAGAACCAGATGCCCTAAAAGCGTGAGTTCACGGCCTTTCGCTCAAGGCTTCTGGTATGCGCGCAGGAACGCCTCGGCGAAGAAGTGTCCGATCAGCTCGCCGGCCTTTGCGCGCGGGTGGACGAGGTCGGCGTTCATGATGCCGGCCTTCGACCAGCGGGCGATCGCGCCCTCTTCGCCCATCACCGCGTAGAGGTCCCAGTACGCGCAGCCATGCTCGCGGGCGAGGTCGCGCAGCATGTCGCGCATCGGCCCGATCCCGGACTTGCTCTTGATCCCGGCGGCGGTGCGATCACCGGCGTCCATCGGCGCAAACAGCAGGCAGTCGGCCCCCGGCGCGCCGTGCGAGAGGCGCTCGAGCAGCGTATCGAAGCGCTCCTTGGTCTCGTCCAGCGTGGCCTGGCCCTTCCGGATCCGCAGCGCGTCGTTGCCCCCCAGCATCACCATCACCAGCGCCGGCTCGAGCGTGCGCACGTGGCTCTCGAAGCTCTGCGCGTCGGCCTCGACGTAGGTCGTCGCGTCGGCGCCCACCGGCCCGACCGCGTCGAGGTTCAGCCCGATCTCTCCGTTCAGGAAATCGAGCCCGAAGAGGCCCGCGCCCGGCCCGGTGGCCACGAGGCGCAGGAGCTTCGCGTCCGGCGGGATCGCGAAGCTGGAGGCGAGGGTGTCGATCGGCTCGGCCATCCCCCGCGCGAGCCCGATCGCGGTGCTGTCGGCGCGCACCGAGAGCTCGGCGCCGTCGGGGCGGCCGTCGAGGTACAGCGTCACCTTGGTGTCGCCCTCGAGGGCATATTCGAGGGCCCCGCCGACCTTGTTCGACTCGAGGATGTGCCCGGAGATCCCGTAGCGGCCGCGGCCCAGGCCCGAGTCGATCATGCGGCGGCGGGTGAAGCCGGGGTGCTGCGAGCGGCGGCGTCCCCCGTAACCCTCGCGCTGATCGCAGTGGACGTAGCCCCGGCCGCCGTCGCCGAACACCGCTTGCAGCCGCGCGCGGCTGGTCTTGGCGATGTAGTCGGCCGCGATGTGAGAGTCGCCGAGCAACAGGAGGCGAACCGAGGTCTCGGCCGTCTGCGCGCCCAGCCGATCGAGGCGGTGAAAGACGCGATCCAGCGCGGACCGCACGCAGGTCCCGTCCTCCTCGTCGACGCAGGGGTTGTCGATGTCCTGATCCACGAGGCCGACGGTGATGGCGAGCTGATCGAGGCGATCGCTGACGAACGTGGGGATCGTCGCGGGGGGCCCCGGTCGGGCTTTTTCGGGCGGCGGCGGCGGCGGGCGCGCCGCGGCGTCCCGGGCTTTGGCCGGAAGGGGAGGGCGGTCGCACCCGATCGGGCTCAGGGTCGCGATTGCGACGAGGATTCGAGCTAGGATGCGCCCGGCCCGATGCGGTTCGGCACGTTGATCATCTCGCCGCTCCGAGTGGCGCTCGTGGCCGTGCTTTGCGCGATCCCCGCGCTCGGTGCGCGCGCCGACGAGCCCTGGGACACCAAGCTCGAAGAGACCGTGAAGAAGCTGCAGCAGCGCTTCAAGGGCCGGATCGCGGTGTTCGTGGCGGACCATGCGCTGGGGAGCCGAGGGGGCTACGACTACGAGACCCCGAGCTACCTCGCCTCGGGGGTGAAGATCACCTTCATGGTCGAGTCGTTCCGGCAGATTCAAGCGGGCACCCTCTCGCTCGACGACGAGCTCGTGTACGACGAGCAGGCCATCCGCGACGGGGCGCCGAAGCTCAACCAGCGCCCGCTCGGGAGCAAGCTGAAACTCCGCGAAGTCCTGGAGATCATGATCAAGGACAGCGACAACTCGGCGAGCGACATGATCCTCGGGCGGATCGGCATCGAGAACGTGAACTCGGGGATGAAGAAGCTCGGGTTCGATGGCTTCACCACCCTCACGCATCTCATCGACGTGCGGAAGGGGACACTGCGCGAAGTCGACATCGCGGCCGACGACCTCACCCCGGCCGAGATCCGCGCGTTTCGCTGGGTGAATGGCTGGGAGGCCCAGGCGTCGAAGCTGTGCGAGATGATCGGAAGACCGGCCGGGACTTACAAGGGCAACGATCTGAAGGCAGGCTTCGATCGTTTCTACGCGCTCGGCCTGAACTCGGCGAAGCTCCCGACCATGGCGGCGCTGCTCGAGTCGCTGTCGGAAAAGACGCTGATCAGCCCCGAAGCGAGCGAAAAAATGCTGGCGCTGATGACCAACACCCATACCAGCCGGGCCCGCATCCTCGGGAAGCTCCCGCCCGGCACCCCGGTCGCGCACAAGACCGGCTCGCAGTGGGAGCGGATCTGCGATCTGGGGATCATCGGGCTCCCCGACAAGCACGCGCTGGTCTTCACCGCCTGCCTGGCTGGGGGCAACGATCGGGCCCTGGCGGAAGCGACATTGGCGGACCTCGCCCGGGCGGCGTACGATCTCGCGGTCGCCCAGCACAAGGGGCATCCCGTGAGCGCGAACCGATGATGACAACGCGGCTGATCGCGCTCGCCTTGCTGTGCACGCCCGCCCTGCTCTGCAGGCCCGCGGCCGTCCACGCCTCGCTCCCCGAGCCCTTGATGCCGGAGTGGCCGGTGCTGCTCCAGTCCGACGTCATCAAGGCGACCCAGCGCTTCGACGGCGAGGCCCACATCTACGTGAAGGACCTCGTGACCGGCGCGAAGTACACGTACAACGCGTCGACGCCGACCTACATCGCCTCGGGCGTGAAGCTGGCGTTCATGGTCGGCCTCTTCCGCCAGATCGTGGACGGGAAGGCGACGCTCGACGAGCCGCTCCGCTACGACGTCGAGGACGTGCGCGACGGCGCGCCGGTGTTCAACGCGATGAAGACCGGGACCACGCTGCCGCTGCGCGTGGTGCTCGATGCGATGGTGCATGTCAGCGACAACGCGGCGAGCGACATGATCGCGAAGCGCGTCGGCATCGACACGGTGAACCGCACGCTCGCCGAAGAGGGGCTGACCGGGTTCGGCCCGGTGACGACGCTGCTCGACGTGCGGCGCCTGGCGTACGGGCAGATCTCGCCCGCGGTGGATCGGCTCACGCCGATGGAGCTCCGCTTGATCGGGCACCAGAAGAGCACCGATCAGAAGGTCGCGAAGATGTGCGAGCTGATCGGCGTGCCGGTCGGGACGTTCACCTCGACCGACTGGGATCTCGCGTTTCGCAGCTACTACCGCACCGGGCTCAACAGCGCCTCGATGGAGGCGGTGGGCATGCTGCTCGAGCGCATCGCGACCGGGAAGCTGATCAACATCGAGGCCAGCGGCGCGATGCTCGACGTCATGCTCGGGACGCAGACCGGGCCGAACCGCATGACCGCGCGGCTGCCGCCCGACACGCCTGTCGCGCACAAGACCGGCACCCAGTACCAGCGGATCTGCGATCTCGGGATCATGTACGTCGAGCCGCAGCGCCCGGTGGTGCTGGCGGCGTGCATGAAGGGCGGATCGCGCGCGAAGGGCGAGGAGATCATCGCGATGGTCGCCCGCCGCACGTTCGAGCTGCTGGCGCCGGACACCGAGGGCATCGAGCGGCTGTTCGAGGTCGAGACCGCGACGCCGACCGCGGTCAACGATCGCCCGCCGCCGGTCACGCCGCCGCCTTCGGGCCGGAAGAAGAAGAAAGGCCCGCGGCGGGCGGGGGTCTCGGGCGAATGAAACGACGTGAGTTCCTCGGCGCTGCGGGCGCGACGGCGGCCGCGGCGGCCTGCGCGGAGACGCGCGCTTCGGCGACCGGATCTTCGAGCGCGCTGCCGGCGATCGTCGCCGCGGTGGGATCGGCGTCGAAGCCGTTCTGGGATCGCTGGGGTGACGGGAGGGCCGAGATGTCCGGCTATCGCGCCATCTCCGCGCGCTACGGTGCCGAGCGGGAGGCCGAGATCGCGCTGATCTACGTGACCGAGCCGATGGATCGCGCGACCCGCATCAAGGACGACGCGAGCAGAGATCCGGTGTCGGTGATGAAGCTGAACTTCAGCGAGAAGTTCATGACCGGCATCTATCCGTACTCGGTGCTCACCAGCGTGTTCTGCCCGGTCGACAAGTTTCGCGAGGAGCGCTTCACGCCCGCCAAGCTCACCCTCTCGGTGCAGGAGTGGTGCGGCCACGTGATGCTCGGCCTGTGGCCTTCGCCGGGCGGCGCGCGCCTGAAGGGCATGAGCTACTTCGCGAGCGAGGGCGACGTCGACACGGCGCTCGCCGCGCCCGACGGCGTGCTCTACGAGGACGCGCTGCTCATCCAGCTGCGCGAGCTCGACGGGCCGTTCGCCGGTGGCGCAGCGGAGTGGTCGGGCCCGCTGGTGCCGCGCCTCTGGAGCCACCGCCAAGCGCACGCCGCGCTGGCGGTGGAATCGGCGAAGATCACCCGCAAGAACGTCTCGGACGCGATCGTGCGCTTCGAGATGAGCTATCGCGACGTGGTGAAGAGCTACGACGTCGAGCGCGGCGCCGAGCGGCGCATCGTGGCCTGGCAGTCGAACGACGGATCGAAGGCGCGGCTCGTGAAGAGCGAGCGGCTCGCGTACTGGACCATGAACGGGCCGGGGAACGAGGCGGCACGCGAGAAGATCGGGCTCGATCCGGGCGGGCGCATCCTGCCGTTCGACAGCTGACGAGCGCGTATCACGCGGCCGTCTCGCACGCGGCGCGCACGTCGTCCTTGCCGAGCCAGCGGGCGGTGACGATCGCGAGGCCAGCCTGGAGGCCATGGCCGAGCCAGCCGCTGATGTGGCCGCCGATCCCGAGCTGGCTGTGCTCGACGGCGAGGCTCCACATCGCGCCGAGGCCGATCATCGCGACGGCCGAGATCCACGCGGCGCGGATCAGGATGACGCGGCCGCGCGCCGGATCGCGCAGCGCGAGCGCGCCGCAGACGAGGAGCACCAGACCGAGCGGCACCGAGACCCAGCTCGACTCCACGGCGAAGTCGAGGGCCGCGCGATCGAGCATCCCGAGCAGCCCCGGCGGGACCTCGGCCAGGAACCCCTCCTCCTCGGCGCGCTCCATCAGCACCTTCGCGACGAAGCCCATGAGCGACATGACGATCAAGACCGGCCCGAGGAGCAGGCAGAGGAGCGACATCGTCCGCACCTGCGCGCGGATCTTGTTCACGAAGCACTCACGAAGCGCTCGGCTTGCGCTCGGCCGTCAGCGCGCCTTCCAGGGCAAAGGCGAGGAGCATCAGCACCAGGAGCAGCGCGGGCAGCGCGTCGGGATCGGAGAGCGTCCCGCGGCGGATGCGCGCGAGCACCGACCAGCGGCTGTTGCCCTCGGTGCCGGGCGCCGTTCCACGCAGCACCGCCGACGCCTCCTCGGTCGACAGCGGTCGCAGGTCGGACTCGCGCGGATCGACGTTCACCGCGAAGTCGAGCTCCGGCCGGCGCTCGAGCGCGCCGCGGCCGAACGCCACCTCGACGGTGTAGTGGCCGGGCTTCTCGAGCCCCTCGACCGCGGCGGTCTCCTGCGTGGGTGAGAGCTGGATCGGATCGGCCTCCGGCGGCCGAACCACGATCGAGGACGCACCGGCCGGCACCGCCAAGAGGTGCGGCTCACCGACGAAGGTGTCTTGCTCGGCGGGCCGCGCGAGGGCCTGGCCGAGGTGCAAGATCGTGCGCCGAACCAGCGGCAAGAAGCCGGGCTGGATCGGCAGATCGCCGAGATCGCGATCGATCGAGGTGGTGAGCACCACGACGTCGCCCTTGCCGGCGCGCGCCTCGACCAGCGCGGGCTGGCCGTCGGAGTAGCGCAGCAAGACCTCCTGCGCGCGCGGGCCGTTGGGCTCGAGCAACAGATAGCCCCGCGTCTTCGCGGCGATCAGGCCGGCTTGCGCGTCGCCACCGAACACGCTGAGGATCGGGTGCTCGGTCTTCGGTGCATCGAGCGTGACGTGATCGCCGGAGCCGACGACGCCGAGCCGCTTCACGCCGCGAAACGGGCGCGGGAGGATCGAGCCGAGCTCGCGGGTGTAGAGGTCGGTGTCCATCTTCTCGGTGGTGGTGATCCAGAGGCCGCCACCCTTCTCGACGAAGCTGACGATGCGCGCGCCGTCCGCCGGCAAGAACGCGGCGACGCCCGCCAGCACTACCACGTCGTAGACGCCGTCGAGATCCTCGCGGCTCAGATCATCGGGGGTGATGATGCGCGGCGGGAGCTGATCGGGCGAGCCGGCGGCGAGCGCGGCTTCGAGGTAGAACGTCTCGTCCTCCTTCGGCACGCCCGAGGGCTGGCCGTCGACGATCAGCGTGCGGATCGCCCGGCGCACGTCGGCGATGGCGTAGCGGACGTCGTCCTCGGCGAGCGTGTCGGGCGGCAAATAGACCCGGATCGGCGCGTAGCCCGCGTCGGTGAAGGCGTGGATCAGCGACTTGTCGACCACCCCGCCAGGGATCGCGTCGACGCTCGCCACCACCACGTCCTTGGTCGCGTCGGCCAGCGTGATGTCGGTCGGGATCGGGTCTTTTCGCTTGTCGCCGTCGATCACGAACGAGCGCAGCTTGGCGCGCGCCTCGACCGCGCGCGGACCGCGTCCCGCGATCGGCGCGACCTCGAGCGCGGTGAGCCCGCGGTTGGCGCGGGCGACGCGATCGGTGCCCTCGAGCACGTCGATCACGTCGAGCGCCGCCTGCTCGGCGCCCACGGTGAGATCGGCGGCGACGCGGATCCCGTGGCCGGCCAGATCGGACAGCAGCACCACCCGCGCGCGGGGGATCGGCGCGGGCTCGTTGTCGGCGCGGCTGGCCAGCGACTGCGCCGCGACGGTGACGGCGGCGGAGAGATCGGCGTGCGCGTAGGTCGGCTCCAGCGCATCGAGCGCCGCGAGCAGCGTGGACTTGCTCGCGGTCGGCTCGGGCACCAGCGCGCGCGGCGCGTGCTCGGCGGCGATCAGCGTGGCGCGATCCTCGGGGCCGAGGCGATCGATGATCGCCTTGGCTTTCGCCTTGGCCCGCATGAACGCGCTGGTGTCGCCCGACGGGCGCGCGCGCATCGAGAGCGACGCGTCGATCACCACCGCGAGCCGCTCGGGGGCCTTCGATCCGCTGATCTCGACCGGCGCCTCGCCGAACAGCGGGCGCGCCGCCGCCAGCGCGAAGGCCGCCAGCACGGTGACCCGCGCGGCGAGGAGCAGGAAGCGCTTCAGCCGCCAGCGCTTCTCGACGCGCTCCACGCTCCTCAGGAGCAGCTCGATCGCAGCGAAGGGACGGGGCTTGGGCTTTCGACGGTGGATGAGGTGGATGAGGATCGGGATCACCGCCGCCAGCACCCCGGCCAGCATCAGCGGGTTCACGAAGCTCATCGCGCCACCCCTCGCGTCATCGCGCCACCGAGCGCATGGAAGCGCGCGCGGCCACGAACGCAGTGAGCGCGGCGCTGGGATCTTGATCCGAGCGCAGGAGGTGATACTCGACCCGCGCTCCGCGTGCGGCGGCCTCCGCCTTCTCGAGGAACTTCTTCACCTCCTCGAGATAGGCCTTCTTCACTGCGCGCGCGTCGACCTGGATCTCGCGGGTGTCCTCCATCGAGGTGAAGAGCATCGACTCCTCGAACGGGAAGTCGAGCTCGTCGGGATCCATCACGTGGAAGAGCACGACGTCGTGCCGGCGCGCGCCGAGGCGAGCGATCGCTTCGAGCGCGCCCTGGCCGGCGTCGAGCAGATCGGTGAACAACGCGAGGATCATCCGCCGCGACATCGTCTCGGCGAGCGCGTCGAGCGCCTTCGCGAGCTGGGTGGTCCCTTTCGCTTCGAGCAGCTCGAGCGCGTGCAAGATCTCCTGCACGTGGCCGCGCCGCGCGCGCGGGGGGACGCGGACGTCGAGCTGATCGCCGAAGGTCCCGAGGCCGATCGCGTCGCCTTGTCGCGCCAGCACATAGGCCAACGCGCCGCCGCAGATCGCCGAGAAATCGAGCTTGGAAGGGCGCTTCAGGTCGGGGTCGCCGCGATAGCCCATCGAGCCCGAGGTGTCGATCAGCGCCAGCGCGCGCAGATGCGACTCGTCCTCGAAGCGCTTGATGTACTCGCGATCCGATCGGGCGAACGCGCGCCAGTCGAGGTGCCGGACGTTGTCGCCCGGCGAGTACTCCTTGTGCTCGGCGAACTCGACGCTCGAGCCGTGGCGCGGCGAGCGGTGCAGGCCGTGGAGCACCGAGTCGGCGACGATGCGCGCCTTGAGCGCGAGGGTGCCGGCTTGCGCCAGCACCTCCGGATCGAGGACCCGGATCCGATCATCCGATGTGATCTCGCCGGTCACGTCTTCTTCACGCCCTCGATCACGCTGCGGACCAGATCGGCGGCCTTGATGCCCGCCGCTTCGGCCTTGTAGGTGACCAGCACGCGGTGCGCGAGCACCGGGACCGCCACCGCCTTCACGTCGTGGATCTCCGGCGACGGGCGGCCTTGCAGCGCCGCGCGCGCTTTTGCGCCGAGCACCAGATACTGCGACGCGCGCGGGCCGGCGCCGAACGAGACGTAGTCCTTGATGCGCGAGGCGACGGTCGGATCGAGGTGCTCCGATGCGGTCGCCGGTCGCGTCGCGCGGGTCAGCGCCACCGCATATTCGACCACGCTCTCCGGCACCGGGAGGCGGCGCACCAGCGCTTGCAGCGCGAGGATGCGATCCGGCGTGAGCACCTTTCCGTGCTTCGGCGGCTCGACGCCGGTGGTGCGGCGGACGATCTCGATCTCGTCGGCGGCGCTCGGGTAGCCGACGTCGAGCATGAACATGAAACGATCGAGCTGCGCTTCGGGGAGCGGATAGGTGCCCTCCTGCTCGATCGGGTTCTGCGTCGCGAAGACGTGGAACGGCGGCTTCAGCGGGTGGGTCGCGCCGCTCGCGGTGACCTGGCCTTCCTGCATCGCTTGCAGGAGCGCGGCCTGGGTCTTCGGCGGCGTGCGGTTGATCTCGTCGGCGAGCAGCAGGTTCGCGAAGATCGGTCCCTTCACGAAGCGGAACGAGCGGTGGCCGGTCTCGCGATCGATCTCCAGCACCTCGGTCCCGGTCACGTCGCTGGGCATCAGATCGGGCGTGAACTGGATGCGGTTGAACTCGAGGTCGAGCACCTCCGCCAGCGTCTGGATGAGCAGCGTCTTCGCGAGGCCGGGCACGCCGACGAACAGCGCGTGGCCGCGGGCGAACAGGGCGATGAGCAGGTGCTCGACGACGTGCTTCTGGCCGATGATGCGGTGGCCGATGGCGCGCACCGCCAGCTCGGCGGCCTCGTTCAGCGCAGCCAGCTCGCGGACGTCGTCGGTCGGTTCTACTTCGATGCTCATGACCCTCTCATATCGGGGGCGAGCCGCTGCGGCGCGGGCCCCTTGTTGGCGTCGACGACGACGTCGCGCTCGATGGCCGGTCCGATCGGCGGGACCAGCCGGAGCTTGTGTTTGCCTGGGGACAGCTCCAGCTCGGCGGTGGGCGTGACGAGCCCGGTCGCGACGTCGTCGACGAAGACGCGCGAGAACGGGAGGCCCTCGACGATCACGATGCCGCCCGTCCCGAGCGCGGGGGCGGTCTTCTTCGGCGCCTGGAGCACGCGAATGGCCGCCTTGGCGCGCGTGCTGATGGTCGGGTCGTCCTTCCCGGCGCGCAGCAAGAGCTCGTGGATGCGCGGATCGAACGGGTTCACCGCGAGCGCGCCCTGGAGCGGCTCGATCGCTGCGGCGGGGTTCTTTCCGCGGATGAGGATCTCGGCGAGCGTCACGTGGGGACCGGCCAGATCGTTGTTGCCGGCCAAAGCTCCGCGGGCTGCGCGTTCGGCGGCGACGAGATCGCCGTTGGCCAGCGCGACCACCGCCAGCTTGGCCTCGAGCAGCGGGGCCGATGACGCCTTCACCGCCTTTTCGAGCTCGACCTGCGCGGCCTTCGAGCGACCGCGCGAGAACAGCAGATCCGCGGCGCGCGCGTAACGGCGGCCTTCCTTCGACACGCCGTGCAGCGCGTCGTCGGGCGCGTCCGACTTGTCCTTGATGACGACCTTGCGGTCGGCGCCTTGCTCGACGCCTTCGACCTTGATCTTGCGGTTCTTGAGGCTCGCCATCCACTGATCGGACAGCGTCGTGAGCGGCACGCCGAAGACGTGCTCGATCGCCTGCGCGTCGCTCTCGCCCTCGGCCATCTTCGCCAGGACCCCGCGCATCGACTCCCAGCCCTTCAGCTCGACCAGGTACTCGACGAACGTGAACACCTCGGCGAACGCGAGCGACGTCTCCTCCTGGTTCTTCAGCTTCGCCATCGAGGGGTGCATGCGCGCGAACGGGATGAGCTTGCCTTTCTTGGCGGCGTCGGCGAGCGAGCGCTGCGATTCGATCGGCAATCCCAGGCCCGGAGCGCCGCGCCAGGAGGTCTCGACGAACTTCGCGATGCCCTCGTGGAGCCAGATCGGGACGGTGTTCTTCGAGGCCCCGCCGATCACCAGGTGCGCGAGCTCGTGCGCGAGGGTGTCGCGCCAGTGGTAGCCGAACACGACCGCGCGCGGCGTGGTGACCATCAGGCGGTTCCACTTGCAGAGCGCGATGGTGCCGGAGTTCTTGATCTCCTCGCGGGTGAGCGTGGAGACGTCGGCCAGCGTGCTCGCGCTCGGATAGAGCTCCACCACGATGCGGCCGCTCGGCTTCCATCCGAGCAGATCGGAGAGCGAGGCGAGCGCCTTCTCCAGCGTCTCCTCGGCGTAGGGGACCAGGATCTCGTCCTTCCCGATCGAGTAGCGGATCACGAAGCGCTCGGTGACGGTCTCGGCATAGCCCTGGGTCGCGGCGCGCGCGGCCAGCGCGAGCGAGGCGTTCCGCGTGAGCACCTCGGGAGCGCCGGCGTCGCGGGCCTTCTCGTAGAACGAGGCCGCGCCCTCGTAGTCGCTCATGTGCAGCTTCACTTCGGCGATCAGCGCGAGCACCGATCCATCCTCGGGGCTGCGCGCCCACAGCGACTCGGCGATCGAGCGAGCCTCGTCGACGCGCCACGCATCGAGGAGCTGAAAGCCGCGCTTCAAGGCGGTGGCTTGATCGTCGGCGAACGCCGGCGCCGCGAAGATCAGCGCCGCGAAAAGGATCGCGCGTACCCTCACTTCACGATCTCCTCGTAGTAGCGCCGCACCGCGTCCTTGTACGCCTCGGCCGAGCTCTGCTTGGCGGCCTTGAGGATGTCCTCGCGGAACTCCGCCGGCACCTTGTACTGCTCGGGCTTCGGGATCTCGACCTTGCGCTGCGGATCGAAGTTGTCCTGGCCCTCTTCGCCCTCGCCACCGGACTGGCCGGGGCCAAACGGGAGCGGCACGCCGCCGCCCGAGCCGTTGCCGCCCTTCGACATCTGCTCGAGCTGGTCCTTGAGGCGACCGAGCGCGTCCATCGCCTTTTGGTGGCCGCCCATGGCGCCCGGCGCGTCGCCCGTGCCGAGGCCCTGTCCCGACTGGCCCATGCCTTCGGTGGCCTCATCGAGCACCTCGCGGGTGCCCTCACCGATGATCGGCACCTGCTCGGCCAGCTCGTCGAGCTGCTTCTTGATGTTCTGCGAGCGCTGCTTGAGCACCGACTGGCGATCGGCGAGCCGCTGCATGTCGGCGCGCTCTTGCTTGCTCATCAGCTCCTCGGGCGACGGCACCAGGGACTCGAGATCCTTCAGCACCTGATCGACGAGCGGCGCCGACTCGGACACCTCGTGCGCGGCGCGCTCGACCTCCTCGGCGCTCCCGAACAGATCGCCGTAGCGGCGCGCTTGATCGGCCCGGCGCTCGGCATCGGCGTCCACCCGGCGCAGCTCGGCCGAAGCGTCTTCCGCAGACTCGCGGGCGGCCCCGAAGTCCCTCGCTTCGAGCGCGCGTTTGGTGTCGGCGACCCGCCGCTCCGCGAGGTCGAAGCCATCACCCTCGGTGAGCTTGAGCGCAGGCTCGGCGCGCGCGAGGCGCTCCAGGGCCTGCTCGAGCCGCGCCTTTTGTTTGGCGACGAACGCATCCGGGTCGCCGAGCCGATCCTTCATCCGGTCCAGCATCTTCTGCGAGTACTGATCGATCTTTTTGCCGAGCGTGCCCTGCTCGCCCTCCAGCGCCTCGAGGTCCTTCCACATCTGGCGGGCCTTCTCGGTGACCTCGCTGTACTCGCGCGATCCCAGCTCCTGGCGGCCCTGCTGCATCTCGGCGAGCGTGCGCTCGGTGCCGGTGAGCATCTTCTCGAGCTGCTTCATCGCGCCGTCGAGGTCGCCCTCCTCGATCATCTTCTGGACCTTGTCCATCTCGGCCATCTGATCGCCGCTCTCGAGCGCCTCGGGGTTCATCAGATCGGTGGGGATCGATCCGCGCAGCTTGGCGAGCTCGGCGCTGATCTCCTGGATGCGCTTCTTGATGTCCTGGATCGCCGCCATCAAGAGGCGCCGCTGATCGTCGGTGGGCGAGGCCTTGTACGCTTCGAGCGCCTTTCGCAGGTTCTCTTGCTCCGCGCGCAGCGCCTTGGTGAGCGCCTCGGCGTCGATCAGGCGCTGGTCGTTCAGGAGGTCGGCGAGATAGACGACGTTCTTTTCGAGATCCGCCACCACCTCGCTCTGCCGCGAGCCGACGTTGCGCGCGCGCCGATCGTCGGCCTTCTGCGTGCGCTCGAAGTGGGCGCGGGCCTCGTCGAGCGCGACGGCCTTGCTGCGGGTCCCGCGCTGCAGATCTTTGCGCGCCGACTCGAACGCGACGGCGATCGGCTTCTGTCCGAGCGGATCCTTCTCCAGCGCGACGATCGCGTCGCGGAGCATCGTGTTGGCCGCCTTTGCGCGCTCGACGATCGCGGTCGCGCGGGTCAGCAACGAGTCGTACGCCTTCGACTCGTCGAGCGCAGTGAACGCGTTCTCGAGATCGTCGCCCAGCACGTGCACCAGCTCGTCGAGCGCCTTTTCGGCGAGCGCGAGGACCTCGCGGTGGTGCGCCTCCTTCGAGTAGATGCGCAGCTCCTTGGTCTCGGTCGCGCCGACCTTCGGGCCGTTGACGGTGTCGTTGTCGAGGACCTCGACGGTGTACGCCAGGCGATCGCCGGGGCGCAGGTTGAGCGCGGCGAGATCGAAGGAGGCGCGATCGCGGCGGCGGCGCTCGCCGCGGGTGCCCATGTCGAGCGGCGACTTGCCTTCGCGGGTGGTCCCCAGCACGCGCCACGCGACCCGCGCGTCGCCGAGCAAGAAGTCATCGCGGGCGTCGACCTCGAGCATGATCCGGTCGGCCTCGTTCACTTCGAGCGGCGAGGTCGTCGGCTCGATCAGCGTCACTTCGGGTGGTGAATCGAGCTCCAGATCGATGGTCCGGCCGCGTCGCTCCTCGAGCATCTGGCCGTCTTCGGTCTTCACCTGGAAGCGATAACGGCCCGCGCGCGCGACGATGAACTTGGCCTTCACGTGACGTCCATCGACCTCGGCGGCGGTGCGCGACGACTCCTCCTCGCCGTAGACCAGCACCAGCGTGGCCTCGGTCAGGCGCTCGCTCGCGTTGGTCTCGACCACCACCTCGGTGCCGGGCAGCGCGCGCACCGCGCCGTCGGGCGTCACCAGCGTGATCGGAGCGCGCTGGGCGTAGGACGGATAGCGGTACGAGAGGCGAATGTCGTCGAAGCGCGGCTCGGGTAGCGGGGGCGACAGAGGATGATCGAGCGTGCTCACCGCGGTCAGCGCGGCCCAGGCGCTGGCGCGCGGTCCCGGGAAGATCAGCGACAGCGCGCTGGCGATCGTCGCGGCGATGGCAAAGGCAATGAGGCGCGGCTTCTGCGACCGGCGCACCTGGCGCGCCACCAGCTCGGCGTCGTCGACCTCGGCGGCCCGCTTCTCGGCGGACTTCGCCGCGAGATCGCTGAGGGCCTCGCTCTCGTTGTAGCGGCCGCGGTCGCGGCTGAGCTCGAGGGCGGTCCGGAAGCGCACCGCGTCGTCGGGTGTCCCGGGGGCCAGCGCGTCGTCGACCCAGGTCGCGACGTCGATCGGCCGGCGGAGGCTGCGGGCGAGGATCCAGCCGTAGCGCAGCGCGGCAAAGAGGATGATCGAGCCGCCGATGAGGATCTGGATCAGGGCGAGCGGAAAGCCCGTCAGGCGCAGCCGAGCAGCGATGATCCCGACGGCGAGCCCGAGCGCCACACCGGTCAGCGCGACCAGGGTGCCCTCGAAGAGCGCCGCTCGACGGACGCGGGCGCGGACTCGAGCGAGCAGCCGTTCCAGCGCAAGGAGGGCGCGCGGCGCCATGCCCTCGGAGCCTAACACGTCCCTACCCAACCGGCCCGGATGCCACCTCGATTCCACCACGCGCTGAGTTTCTGGTAGAAACCCCGGCGAGATGTCGCGTGAATTTTTGGCCCGCCCCGATGCGTCGTCAGCTGTGAGCCCCCATGTCTGAACCCACTGCCCCCTCGCCTGAACGTGCTGCCCGGCTCGCCCAAGAAAAGGCGTGGGTCGCCGAGACCCTCGACGGTGACAACAAGGCCTTCGGCAAGCTGGTCGAGCGCTACCAGAAGAAGGTCTACGGCCTCGCGTTCGGCATCTTGCGGAGCCGCGAGGACGCCTGGGATGTCGCCCAGGAAGCCTTCGTCAAAGCGTACAAGAACCTCGGCTCGTACGAGGGCACCGCGGCGTTCTACACGTGGCTCTACCGCATCACGTACAACCTCAGCCTCGACACGCTTCGCAGCAAAGCGCGGCGGGTCACCGAGGAGCTCGACGACGAGACGCGCGAGGCGGCCGACGACAGCCCGCGGCCCGAGAACCCCGGCGAGACCGTTGCGCGGCGCGAGCTGGCAGAGGTGGTCACCACCGCGATGGCGAAGCTGACCGAGAAGCACCGCGCGATCATCGTGCTGCGCGAGATCGAGGGCCTCTCGTACGAGGAGATGGCCGAGGTGCTGCAGATATCGAAGGGCACGGTGATGTCGCGCCTCTTCCACGCGCGCCGCAACCTCGCCGCGCTGGTCAAGCCGTACCTCGACGAAGGGCAGCAGGTGGCACCCGCATGAAGGTCGCAGACGAAGATCCGGAGACGGTGCGGCTGTCCGATCAGCTGGTCGCGCTGCTCGCGAGCACGCACGACCCGTCGCCGCCGGGCGATCTTTTGGCCGCCGTGACGGCGAAGATCGCGGCGCTCGAGGCCGAGCCGTGGGCGCCGCTCGGGCTGATCGTGCCGGAGCTCGATCCGGCGTTTTTCGCGAAGATCATGGGTCGGATCGAGGTGCTCGAGGCCGACGCGCTGCCGGTGTCGATCCGTGATGCGATCGCGCGCGAAGCGTCGATCGACCGCGATCTGGTGTTGCCGGTGATGGCGCGGATCGAGGCCGAGATCGAGCTCGAGCTGGCGAGCGAAGGCGGCCCGATGCTCGGCGAGGTCCGCGCCGAGCTGGCCCGCGAGTCCGAGCGCATGCAGACCGAGCGCGTGGTGTCCGAGGTGAGCGCGGAGCTGCGCTCGATCGGCCCCCGCCTCGAGCGCGAGATGCCCCGGGCGGTCGCCGCGCGCATCGAGGCCAAGCCGTCCAACGTGATCCCGATGCGGCGCCACTGGGTGGCCAAGACCGCTGCGGGGGTGATGGCCGCAGCGGCGGCGATGATGATCTACCTTCGCCCGGTCGATCCCGAGCTGGGCCCGACGATGGGGCTGCCGCCGCTCGATCTGGCGGGCGAAGTGCACGTGGACGCGGTGAGCTTCGATGGCACGGTCACGGTGACCGAGGCCGATGGCGTCGCGGTGATCTGGCTGACGGATGACCTCGCGACCTGACCGCGGTAGGAGACCAACGATGACGAAGTCCTGGATCACGATGCGCTGGATCCTCCTGCTCGCGTGGGTGTTCGCTGCCGTGCCGGCCTTTGCGCAGCCCAAGCCGGTCACCGTCCGCATCGCGGTGATCGAGGTGACCAAGACCGGGAACTTCGATCCCCGCATCGCCGCGTTCAAGTCCAAGCTTCCCGGCTTCGACGGCGCCAAGCTGGTCGACGAGCTGGAGAGCAAGGTCGATCCCGGATCGAGCGTCTCGCTTCAGATCCGCGACAAGAAGCAGGTCCTCAAGGTCACCGTCGACAAGGTCGAGGCCGACGGCACTGTGAAGCTCAAGGTCGAGATCGAGGCGTTCAAGTTCTCGATGAACACCACCCACCTGCGCGACAAGGCGACCGTGATCGTGGGGAAGATGCTCGACGACAAGGTCACGGGCCTCTACCTCGCCGTCACCACGCGCGTGGAATAGCGTGGAATAGCTGGCCATCCCTGCGCTCTTCGCATAGGAGCGGGCCATGTCTTCCGATGATCGCGCGTATCGAATCGTCGTCCGTTTCGAGAAGGACAAGGAGCGCTTCGTCGCGTCGGTCCCCGAGCTCGAGGTGACCGGGAGCGGCGTCACGCGCGCCGAGGCGATCGCGCAGGCCGAAGAGGCGCTCGACTCGCGGCTCCAGGCGGTCGCTTCGGGCGAGCCGGTGCCCCCGCCGTCGGATGTCCTCGCGCCCCCGGAGGCGCTGTCGATCAAGCTGTCGGCCTCGGCGTACCGCGATCTGGCGTACGCGGCGTCGCTCGATCGCATCTCGGTCGAGGCCCTCGCCACCGAGCTCATCGCACGCGGCATCGGCTATCGCGAGCGCGCCGGCGCTGCCCCCCGGCGGCCGATCCAGGCGCGTGCGCCGTTCGATTCGGCGGCCGATCCCGACGCGCAGCCGACGCAGGATCCCGCGCAGCGCCCGCAGCCGCAGCGCGACGATCGCGGCCCGCCGCGCGGCCGTCAGCGCGAGGGTTATCGTCCCGACCTCGACAACCAGGCCAACTTCATGGACTACGTCCGCAACAACGAGCAAGGCGGCGGCAATCGCGGCGGCGGCAACCAGGGCGGCGGCGCTCCCGGTGGCGGCGGCAATCAGGGCGGCGGCGGGCGCAATCGCGGAAGGCGCTGATGCGCGCGCCCCTGGTCCTCTGGAAGGAGCTCGCGCTGGTGTTCCTGGCGGCGTGCGGCTCCGATCCGACCGCGCCGGTGCTGTCCGATCTCTCCATCACCCCGAAGACCGGCGTCCCACCCGGCGGCGAGGTGCAGATCGCGGCCAACTTCAGCGATCCCGACGAAGATCTCCCCGGCGGCAAGAGCGAGCTCGGCCTGCGTCGCACCACCGAGCCGCGCGGCCGCACCTTCGAGAGCCCGCTCGGCGGCGAGCCGACCGCGACCGGCCGCGTCCTCCTCACCGTGACCCTCCCGGCTGGCCTGGTGCCCGGCCCGTACGAGGTCGCGCTGACCGTCGTCGACTCCGGCATGCGACGGAGCAACGCCCTCACCGCGACCCTCGACGTCACCGAGTAAGTTGACTGCTTCCGGCCTTCCCAGCGAGATCGAGGGGCCTTGAAGACGACCACCAAGATCGCGGGCTCGGCGATCGTCATCGCTGCGGCGGGCACCGCGGCCGAGGTCATCACCTCGCCGGCGAAGAAGACGACCATGATCTTCAACGACGGTCAGGACGCGCCGAAGAAGGACACGCTGCCTCCGGCGAGCACCACCGCCACCAGCGGCAAGCGCCTCACGGTCATGCAGCAGCAGAAGCTCCTCGATCCCCCGCCGTTCAGCGTGACCTCGACGAAGTCGCTCGTGTTCGATGCGCCGTTCGGCGAGGGCGAGGATCGCCACACCGGCGTGCGCGCGGCGTCTGCGCTGGTGAAGCTCGGTCAGAGCTTCGTCATCGCGCAGGACGACTCCAACTTCGCCGCGGTGTGGACCAAGGACGGGATCCAGCCGCTGCGCATGTTCTCCGGCGAGCACGGCGACACGTTCTCGCCCGCGCGCGGCAACAAGAAGCACAAGCCGGATATCGAGCTCGGCGCGAGCTTCGTGGTCGACGGAAAAGATGCGGCGGTGATGTTCGGATCGGGCTCGACCGATCAGCGCACGCGCGCCGCGTGGATCGTCGAAGGGCCGAGCGGGCACACCGTGAAGACCGCCGATCTGAAGTCGCTCTACGACGCCGCCATCCAGCGCATCGGCATCGCCGCCAGTAGCCTCAACCTCGAGGCCTCGGCGGCGGTCGGCGATCGGGTGGTGTTCTTCCAGCGCGGCAACGGCGAGGGCGCGGTGAACGCCAGCTTCAGCGTGTCGCAGAAGATCCTCGAGTCGGCGCTGCTGAACGGCACGACGATCAAGTCGTCCGATCTGCGCGAGGTGCGAAAGCATCAGCTCGGCGATCTCGACGGCTGCGGGCTCGGCTTCTCGGACGCAGCGCCGCTCCCTGATGGGCGGATCTTGTTCCTCGCGGCGGCGGAGGCCTCGCCCAACACGTACGACGACGGCGCGGTGGCGGGCTCGGTGATCGGGATCCTCGATCACGACGGCGCGGCGACCGTGCTCCATCGCGTGCCCGACGGCCCCGACGGTCCTTACAAGCTCGAAGGTCTGGCGATCGATCGGGTCGAGGGCAACGTGGTGCACCTGCGCGCGGTCGAGGACGCCGACACGCCGAGCAAGCCGTCGACGGCGCTCGAGCTGCGGCTCGTCCTCTGACGCTCAGTTCTTCTCGGCGACCTTCTTCTTTGCGGCTTTGCTGATGTCGGCGTGGAGCCGGACGATCGCGCGGTTGCGCGCCTCGCGCGCGCCGGTGAGCACGGCGGCCGCGGCGGCCTTCTGGAGCTTGGTGCCTTCGGGCGTGTTGAGCGCGTCGGCAAGCATCCGCAGATCGGCCAGCGAGCGCTTGCGGTAGGCGATGAGGCCGCCTTCGACCAGGCCGTCAGGGCGGTTCATCGCGGCGATGGTCGGCTCGAGCGCCTTCCAGTAAGTCTTTTGCAGCTCGCCGCGCTTGGTATCGCTGCCGGTCGTCATCGCGGCGACGTCGGCCATCATGTCGACGAGCTCGGTGGCCAGCCCGCGAAACGCGGCCCCTTCGGGCAAAAACGGCACGATCCGCTCGATAGCGGCCTGGCGGGCCGGCGCGTCGGGGAGCTTCACCGCTTCCCACAAGAGGTCATGCGGCTTCACGTTGGGATCGGAGGGCACCGCGCCGTCGCGCATGATCGCCTGCACCTCGGGCGTGAGGACCTTGAGCGCCTTTTCGATGTCCTTCTTGGACATCGACTTCTCGAGCGCGGCGGCGACCAGCCCGCTGACGACGGGCTCGGACCAGCTCTCGCCGAGCGACGCGAGGACCAGCGAGCGCATGTCAGCGGGGCCTTCCATCGCGGTGATGAGATCCGATTCCATCTGCCGCACCAGCTCGACCGCGCTCGGGATCGCGGACTGGTAGTACGAGGCTCTGAGCGCCTTTTCGCCCAGGGTTTCGGCCCCGGCCGGGGTGAGCCACAAGATCGCAGGGAGGATCACGAGCGCGCGCATGGCGTGGGCGTAACACGACCCGCCCCGCGCCGTACATCGCGGGTGGAAGCCGTCGTGCTGAGCCTGCTCGTCCTCTCGTCGCTCCCCGAGCTGGGAAAGGTGGACTGGATCCGCGATCTCGACGCCGGGATCGCCCGGGCGCGCGCGGAGAAGAAGCCGATCTTTCTCCTCTTCACCGAGGTGCCGGGCTGCTCGACCGTGAAGGGCTTCGGTGAGGGCGCCCTGAGCGATCCCCAGCTCGTCCCGCTCATCCAGCGGGCGATGGTGCCGGTGGCGATCTTCAACAACATCGGCGGTCGTGATCGGCGGGTGCTCGAGTCGTTCGACGAGCCGGCCTGGAACAACCCGGTCGTGCGCATCGTCGACGCCGATCTGAAGCCGCTCGCGCCGCGCTTCGCCGGGCCGTACACCGCCGAGGCGCTGGAGAAGCTGCTCGCCACGACCACCCCGCCGAAGACCGCGCGCATGACCATGTCGGGGGCGTGCTTCTGGGCGTGCGAAGCGGCGCTCGGGCAGATCGAGGGCGTGGTGTACGCGCAGGTCGGGTTCCTGAACGGAGAGGAGGTGGTGGAGGTCGAGCACGATCCTGCGGTGATCGATCGCGCAGCCCTGCTGAAGGCGGCCCGCGCGCGGAGCTGCGTCCGCCACGTCTTCGCGCGCACCGCGAGCGAGCACGCCATCGACCGCGCCATCGCGGGTGAGGACGCGCTGCTCACCACCGAGGCCCTGCGCCCCTCGCCGTCCGACGAGCTGTACTACCTGGCGCGCAGCAAGTACCGCGACCTGCCGCTCGACCGCACCACCAAGCTGCGCGTGAACGCCGCCTTGGCCGATGGCCGCGACCCGAGCCCCCTCTTCCCTCGCTGATCCTGTCGCCTGGGGATGAGGGATCGGAGCCCTCACCTGAGGGCTCGAACCGTCACGGCAGCGCCGATCACGGCGATCATGACGACGGCACGGCGCCTGCTGTTGGACCAGGCATGACCGTCACCGCCGCCGCCACCCACCCGTTCGTACCGCCCACGCGCGTGACCCCAAGCGAGGTCAACCCGATGCCGGGCCTGGTGGACCCGACGCCGGTCGCTCCCGAGGTTTTGGTACCGCCGACGGAGACCAACATTCCGCCGACGACGACGACCGGCCAGAGCGGCAACATCAACTTCGAGCTGCTGCGCCTCGTCTTCAACATCAACTTCAATGGCTGCAACTGCTCGCCGACCCAGTGCATGCCGCAGCCGACCCAGGACCAGGGCTGCGCGCCGCCGGGTCAGGGCCTGAAGACCGATCCGGACGGCACCGTGACCACCGCGGGCGGCTACAAGATCAAGGCGCTCGGCGATCAGTCGGCGTGGACCATCACCGGTCCCGACGGCAAGGAGCTCACCAAGGTCTGGGGCGATCCGCACGTCAAAGAGGGCGACGGCACGAAGTGGGACTTCACCAAGTCCAGCAACTTCACGCTGCCCGACGGCACGCGCATCGGCTGCAAGACCACGTCGGAAACTGGCAAGTCGGTCAGCGCTGCCCTCGACATCGCGAACGGCAACGACCGCGTGCAGATCGACGGCATCAACTCGAAGGAGCCGAAGACGGGCGCGGTCGGCCCCGGCGGCGTGAAGGAGTGGCAGGCCGCCAACGCCGGCCGCGACACCTTCGATCTGCGCGGTGACGGGACCAAGCAGGACTGGGTCAAGTACGACCCCAACGGAGGGATGAAGGGCGTCATCATCGGCGCGAAGCTCGAGGACGGCAGCTACCAGCAGGAGACCACCGGCGCGGACTCGGCGCTCGCCCGCGGGAACGGCGCGAACAACGGCCTCACCACGAACCCCGACGGCAGCGTCTCGAGCAACCCGTACCAGCAGCTGATGCAGAGCCTCGGCCTCGGGGGCCTCGAGCGCCTGTTCGGCGGGATGGGCGGCCTCGATCAGCTCTTCGGTCTCGGCGGGCTGGGGGGCATGAACGGCCTCAGCGGCATGAACGGGATGAACGGCACGGGCGGCCTCGAGCAGCTCCTCGGTGGCATGGGCGGGATGGGGCAGTGGGGCCAGTCGCCGTACGCGGCGCTCCAGGCCTTCGCAGCGCTCCAGCAGCTGATGAGCGGCAGCTATCGCGCGAACGCGCAGCTCGACTACATGCGCTACAACACGACGTACCGCTAAGGTTGTCTTCAGATCTTGCGCTTGGGCGGCTTGGTCGCGTCCGGGGTGCTCGGCACCGGCTTCGCGCGCGTCTCGATCCACGCGGCCAGATCGAGCGCCGGCTCCACCGTCGGTGGGTGCACCACGCCGGGCGCGAAGTTGAAGCTGCCCTGGCGCCAGCCGAACACCTCGCCGAGCCCGTCGGTGATGTTCTTTCCGAGCTCCGGGGCGAGCTTCTCGGGGGTCGGCGCCGCGGCGTTAATCAGCCGATCGATCAGGCCGTCCTCACCGCGCGGCGACTCGCGCAGCGCCTTGTCGAGATCCAGGCGGGTGAGGAGCTTGTTCTTCACCAGCTGCTCGCCGATGCCCTCCAGGCCGACGTTCGAAGACAGCGCCATGGGCTTGCCGTCGCGCAGCGTGAGCCGCTTCCACACCGAGCCGGCCTTGAGCTCGAGCGTCCCCGAGGCCTCCTGGCCCATCAGGCGGTTGAGCACGTCGCCGGGGCGGGTGCTGGCGAGATCGCCGGTCCACGCGGGCGCCATGAGCTTCGGCGGCGGCAGGCTCCCCTCCGGATCGGTCGACGCCCGTTGGGCCGGGAGGCGCGACTCGCGGGAGTTGGGCGATCGCGACTCGCGCGAGCTCGGCGAACGGGACTCGCGGGAGTCCGGGATCCGCGACTCTCGCGCATCGGGCGATCGCGACTGCCGCGCGTCCGGCGTGCGCGGCTCGATCGGCCGCGGTGCCTGGCTGGCGCCATGCCGGAAAGGCGAGACCACCGACGGCAGGGTGCGTGCTTCGCCGATCTCGGCCGGATCGTCGATGTGATCCATCGGCGCGGACAGCGGCACGGTGCGCGCGGTTGGCGGCTCGATGTACGGCGAGGGCAGGCGCTGCGTGACGCTGATCGGGCCCTGCGAGTCGCGCGGCGCCGGCGCCGGCGCGGTGGGCATCGGCGGCGCGGTCGGCGGCAGCGACTTGAGCGCGGGCGGGCGCGAGACGCGCTTCTTGTCGAGCGTGGGCGGCGGGGTGCCGTCGTCGGCGGGATCGTGCGGCGGCGGCGCGGTCGGCGCGCGGGTGATGGTCGGCTCCTCGGCGGCGATGAGCTCGTTGGGCTGCAGCGGAGGCAGCGACTGTGTGATCGGCGGCTGCATGTCGGGCGGCATGCTCGCGCCGTGCGGTCGCATCAGCAGCGGGCTCAGGCCGTCGAGGCCACCGGGCCGCGCGGGGATGGGATCGGGGCTGACCGACCGACGCTGCTCGGGATCGGCGGGACCCTCGGGGTGCGCCGGCGCCTCCAGGCTCGGGCGCTTCGGCGGGACCGACGCAGGGATGTTCGGCGTGGGGCCGCGCGGCGGAATCGAGAGCGCGGGATCGGTCGGCTCGTTCGTCGCGCCGTGCAGCCAGGGCGCGGCCGCGGGCGGCGGCGGCGTGTGCACGCCTCGCCATGCCGGCGGCGCCGAGGCGGTCCCGGGCGTGATGCGCGGCTCGGGCGGATCGGTCATCGCGATCGCCGGCGGCGGCATCGTCTCGACGCCCGCCTGGCTCGGCGCGGGCCCGAGCACCGGCTCCTTGGTCCAGCGGCCGGGCGCCTCGATCAGGCCGTGCTGCTCGCAGAACGCCGCCAGGATCCACGGCCCCGCGTGCAGCTGCGACTGCATCACCCAGGTGTCGAGCGCGTTGGCCATGTCGTTCGCGTTCGCGAAGCGCTGCCCCGGCTCGAGCTGGCAGGCGCGCTCGACGACGCGGCGGAGCTCGCGTGGCACGCCCTCTTCGTCGAGCCGCTCGAGGCGCAGCTCGTTCTTCACGATCTTCTGCACCACGTCGCCGATCAGCTTGCCCTTGAAGCACGCGCGGCCCGTGAGCAGCTCGAAGAGCAGGATGCCGGCCGAGTACACGTCGCTCGCGGCGCTGGCGGGCCCGCCCGAGAGGACCTCCGGGGCGACGAAGCCGAGCTCGCGAAAGCCGGTCGCGCTGGCCTGCGGATCGAGCGGCCCGGCGCGCAGGGGCGAGCGTGAGAAGCCGATCAGCCGGACGTGCCCGGTGCGCGCGACGAGGACGTGCGCGGCGGAGACGCCCTGGTGGGTGATGCCGAGCGGCCGTCCGTCGGGCGCCTCGGCGGCGTGCGCGTGGTGCAGCGCGCGCGTGATCTCGCTGGTGATGAACGAGGCGATCTCGAACGGCAGCGCCTCACCGCGGCTGCGCAGCGTGGCGGTGACGTGCAGCAGATCGACGCCGTCGACCAGCTCGCGGGCCATGTAGATGCCGCGATCGTCCTCGCCGAGGTCGACCAGCGCGGCCACGCCGGGGTGCTCGAGAAACGCGATCGCTTGCGCCTCCTCGAACAGGCGGCGCCGGCCCTCGACGAAGCCCGGGCCGTCGCGGCGGACCCGCTTCAAGAGCGCGCGGCGAACGAAGCCGAGCGGAGACAGCTTGTGCGCGGCGAAGATCTCGAGCCCGCTCTGCGACGGGATCGACGCGACGACCTCGTACGGGCCGACCCGGGTCTTGGGCCCTTCGAGGCGCGCGAACTGCCGGGTGTCCGTGGGCCGACCGGCGCGGGTTGCCGAGCGCAGCGGGTTCTCGCGCCCATGCGGGGTCATGAGATCCGACGCCAGCGTGTTGAGCGCGCTGATCGAAGGTGGTGGCGGACGCTCAGACACGAGGGACCTCGGGGGGTTGACCACGGAGAGCCGAATCCTGTCTAGCCCCACCCGCTGCATTGAGTTACGCAGACGTCGGATGACCGCCGTGGTGCTCGCGCTCGGGGTCTACTTCTCGATCCTCGCCCTCCTGGTCCTCATCGGCGTCCACCGGCTGTACCTGGCCCTGGTGGCGCGCAGGGGCCCACCTCGCCTCGACCCCCCCCCGCCCGAGACCTGGCCGACCCTGGTGGTCCAGGTGCCGGTCTACAACGAGGCGTTCGTGGCGGTGCGGGCCATCGAGGCGGTGGCGGCGCTTTCCTATCCGCGCGATCGGCTGGAGATCCAGGTCCTCGACGACTCCACCGACGACACGCGGCTCGAGATCGCCCGGACCGTCGCCGCGCTCTCCGCCCGCGGGGTCCCGATCAGGGTCCTGCACCGCGCCGAGCGCACCGGCTACAAGGCCGGCGCCCTGGCCCACGGGATGAACGAGACCTCGGCCGAGCGGGTCGCCATCTTCGACGCGGACTTCGTGCCGCCCCCCGACTTCCTGCTGAAGGCGATGGCGATCCTCGAGAGCGATCCCGGCCTCGGCCTGGTGCAGGGACGCTGGGCCCACCTGAACGCCGATCGCAGCACGCTGACCCGCGCGCAGGGGCTGTTCCTCGACGCGCACTTCTCGGTCGAGCACGCTGCGCGCTCGCGCCAGGGCCACCCCTTCAACTTCAACGGCACCGCCGGCGTGTGGCGCCGGGCGGCGATCGAAGCGGCGGGCGGATGGAGCGCCGACACGCTGACCGAGGATCTCGATCTGTCGTATCGCGCGCTCCTGGCCGGCTGGCGGTTCGTCTACGCCGATGCGCTGGAGGCGCCCGCCGAGCTGCCCGAGACCTGGCTCGGCTTTCGCGCCCAGCAGGCGCGCTGGGTCCGCGGTGGCGTCCAGACCGCGCGCAAGCTGCTCGGTCGGGTGTGGCGCGCGCCCGCCTGGACGCTCGGGCAGAAGCTCGAAGCGACGATGCACCTGACCGGGAACATCGCTTACCTGTTGATGGCGCTCCTCGCGATTCTGCTCCCAGTCGCGGTGTATCTGCGCCACCTGGCCGCCCCGACTGGGCTCGTCGGCGCGCTGGTCGATCTGGGCTCGATGGGGATCGGGGTCGGCGCGCTGGTGTACTTCTACGCGACCGCCGCGGCGCTGCGCTCACGGCCGCTCCCGCTGCGCGACCTGGGGCTCGCGCTCTGCGTCGGCGTGGGGCTGTGCCTCTCGAACGCGGTCGAGGTGCTGGCCGCGCTGGTGCGCCCGGCCGGCGAGTTCGTGCGCACGCCGAAGCGCGGTGAGGCCGAGCGCGGCGAGATGGTCGCCCGCTATCGCTCACCGTCGGCGCGCGGCCGCGCGGTGCTCGAGGGCGGCGCGGCGCTGCTGCACCTGGTGACGATCGGCTACGCGCTGGTGATCGGCAGCTACGCGGTGATCCCGTTCCTCGCGATCCACGCGATCGGGTTCGGTATCGTGTCGATCGGGACGTGGCGCGAAGAGACCGAGCGGGCGGAGCCCGCGCGCAATGACAAAATGACAGAGCGACGGAACGACGAAATAGCGAAGTTTCGGCTCTGAAGATCGTTATTCGGTGGCTCTGTCAGTCTGTCATTCACTTGAGCTGATCGATCCGGATGATCTCGGTGACCTCGCGCTCGTCGAGCTCCGGCGGATCGGGGAGCGGGGGCGGCGACGGGGTCTGCGGATCCGGCAGGCCTTCGGTGCTCGTGCGGAACGGATCCATCCTCGGGCCTGGCGAGGTCGCGTCGTC
>Ga0105047_10003897_pt1 | contig 26189 bp, 20 predicted proteins | sample MAT04_FD_78384 | JGI IMG/M metagenome (GOLD analysis project Ga0105047, IMG submission 78384) | Freshwater microbial communities from Lake Fryxell liftoff mats and glacier meltwater in Antarctica - MAT-04 (megahit assembly) | ecosystem: Environmental > Aquatic > Freshwater > Ice > Liftoff...
GGGTCTCATTAATTTCACCGTCATGTGCTACTCCACTGCGCTGGATGCCAACGCCAAGGCCATCGAGGCCCGGTATGGTCGACAAATGCTGGCCGAAACGCGGGGCGAGTTGCCGTTCAGCAAAACCACCGCCTTCGCACGGCCGTGGTGGCCCGTGATCACGGCGGAGGAACCCAACGTGATCGGTTGGAAACAATGGGGCTTGGTACCCCACTGGGCTGCTGCAGACCCCGCCGCGTTCCTCAAGAAGACGCCCACGTTCAACGCCATCAGCGAAGAGGCGTACGAGAAACGATCGTTCAAGGCGGCTATGGCAGCCGGGCACCGCTGCCTTATTCCCGTTACCGCCTTCTATGAATGGCAACACCGCGAAGTGCCGGGCCGCAAGACCCCCAACAAGGTGCCGTATGAGATCGGCCTGATCGGCGAGCCCCTCTTCTCCTTGGGTGGCATTTATGACGGAGACACCTACTCCATCCTCACCCGCTCTGCCCAAACGCTGATGGCCCAGATCCACAACACCAAGAAACGGCAACCCGTGATCATACCACGGGCCTTTGAAGGAGATTGGCTCTCACAGAAATTGACCAAGGACGATGTGCTACGCTTCTGCAACGGGGTGGAAGAGATCGACCTGGAGGCTCGGGAAGTGGTGAAGGACAGCGCATAACACCGCAAGCCGCCAAGCGGCAGCTCGGTATTTCTAGCGCCAAGGAGCGTTCGGCCCCGTTCTTCAAAACTTCCTTTCGGCGTGCATCATTCAGCGTTGTATTATGGGCCTGTGGAGATCGTCGTGATCCCCGTCGATCCCCATGCAAGTGCCCAAGACCCCGTGCCCCATCGAAGGGCTGGTCCCCTGGTGGGGCGGCATCTATCCCATCCGCGCCAAACGCGCACATCCGGTGCTGATCTGGCTGTACACCATCCATACCAAGGCCCCCGATCAGGCCATGACCATCCACTACAACGTGTGCCAAGAAGAGATCGTGCGCGAGATAGACCTGCGCTGCCAGTTCAAGATCCACGACACCGTGGAGCTGGGGCCATTCGCCCGGCGCACCATACTCGGTAGGCGGTGGGATTTCCTAAAAGGCGATGTGATCTACGCCTTAGAGGGTTCCCGCCCGGACCGGAATGTGTACATGGACCAGACGGAAATGATACGCCGCATCGAAGGGGCCTTGCAGACGTGACCGCCTGCTCTGCGAACACGACTAGCGTCGTTCAATTGCCCGCCTTCGTGAAAAGTCGTGGGGCGCGTTGGCGTGCGTGCCGCTCTTTTGTCGCGGCAAATGCGTGTTGTCCGTTGTCGGTTGTTAGTTATTAGGCTGCTTGGTAGCTCCTCGGTGGGCGGCTGCCAAAGGCCCGCCAAGCCAAACCAAGGATCATCGCGTGCTTGGTATTTCCGACAACTGACAACGGACAACCGAGAACTAGCCCAGCGCTTCTTGCGAATGACTTGACAGAGCGGGCGGGTACATGGGGACGCACTAGGCACAACGGGCTGTTTTACGGGGTAAGGCCGTGGGCTTGGTTGGGGCGGCTATCTTGAGCCCGCTGAGATATGCCTACCAATAAAAACGCCCAGATCCGCTACCAAGCCTTGGATCGCTGCTTCGCAAGTAGGGGGCGGGAGTACTTCATGAACGATTTGATCGATGCCTGCAACACTGCCTTGGAAGAGTACAGCGGCATGGCTTCCACCATCAGCCGTCGGCAGCTATTCGAGGACATCAAGTACATGGAGAGCGACCAGGGATGGAGCATTCCACTTGAGCGGAACACAGACGGCAAACGCGTTTGGTATCGATATAGCGACACGGAGTTCTCCATCAACAAGCGTCCGCTGAACGAGACGGAAGCGGAACAGTTGAAAGAGGCGCTGCTCACCCTTGGCCGTTTCAAGGGTATGCCTCAGTTCCAGTGGGTGGATGAGATGGTGGCCCGCTTGGAATCCGGTTTCGGATTGAGGCACGGTGCAGAACGTGTGATCGAATTCGCGGAGAACCCCTACCTAAAGGGAAGCGAACACATTACCACGTTGTTCCACGCGATCCTGAACGAGCAGGTGTTGGCTATCACGTACCAAGGGTTCAAACAAGCGGAACCGACCCGTTCCCAATTCCACCCACATTACCTGAAGCAGTACAACAACCGGTGGTTCGTCTTTGGTATTACCGAAGGCCACGAGCGGATCACGAACATGGCATTGGATCGCATAGTCGAAGCGGTGCCTGCGAAGGGTATGTACATTCGGAACACCAGTGCAGACTATGCTGAACATTTCGAGGATGTTGTCGGGGTTTCCGTTCCGGACGTGCCATTGAGCGCCGTGGATATCCTAGTAGCACCCGCTCTCTGGCCCTACCTATCCACCAAGCCACTGCACGGATCACAGAAAGTGGTGTCCAAGACAGAAGCGGGTGTAACCATACGGTTGCAGGTAAAGCCGAACTACGAGTTGCAGGCATTGCTACTCTCCCATGGCGATGAACTACGGATCCTGGAACCGCCGGAGCTGCGCGATACCCTCCGGAAAAGGATCGCTACCATGGCCTTGAACTATGCTGGCTGACCTGTGCAGATAGACTGCACAGGTTGCTTTCACTTTTGGTCCGTGACCGACGGATGGGGATCCTCCCAGACGGGTCACACACCAGAAGCCAGCCATGGAAAAGCACCAGCACTCCCTGAACGTTGAATGCCCGCAATGCCACCATGTATTCGATGTTGAGGCCAGCCTTACCCAGCAGATCAAGAAGAGCGTGAAGGCCGAACTGGCCCGTGACCAGAAGAAGGCGCTTGATGAATTGGACGCCCAGCGCCAGAAATTGGAAAGTGACAAGCTGGTAGTAGCTAGGCAACAAGCTACTATCCAACATCAGGTGGATCTACGCGTGAAACAAGAACGCGAAAGCATCAAGGTAGAAGCATTGAAGGAGGCGAACAAAGCCACTGCTGAGGAAATGGAGGCCATGCGCCTCAAGACCGAGCAGCAGGGTGCGGCAATAAGCACCATGAAAAAAGAGAAGTTGAGCCTACTTCAAGAGAAGCAGACGCTGGAGAAACAGAAAGAGGAACTGGATTTGGATGTACAGACCAAACTGATCGAGGGCCGTAAGCGCATCGAGGCTGAGGTGAAACAGCGCGAGGGGGAGGCACACCGCATGAAGGACCGCGAGAAGGACCAACTGATCGAGAAGATGGCCGAACAGGTGAAGGACCTGCAGCAGAAAATGGAACAAGGTTCCATGCAGCTACAGGGCGAAGTGCAGGAACTGGAACTGCGAGAACTCTTGGAGACCCTGTTCAGGAACGATGCGATCGAAGAAGTTGTGACCGGTGCCAATGGTGCCGATGTGCTGCACCATGTTCACGACCGCGTAGGTCGCCCATGTGGCATGATCGCCTACGAAAGCAAACGCACCAAAGCCTTCAGCGACAAGTGGATCGAGAAACTGAAGGGGGACATGCACCGGCACAAGGCGGAGATCGGCGTCATTGTTACCGAAGCGATGCCCAAGGACATGGCGTGCATGGGCCTGCGTGACGGTGTGTTCATCTGCAGCTTCACCGAATTGCGTGGCCTCGCTCAAGTGCTGCGCCAAAGCTTGCTCCAACTAGCCCAAGTCCGCGCGCACGAGCAGAACAAGGACGGCAAGGCCGAGCAGCTCTACGCCTTCTTCACCAGCCCCGAGTTCCAGCGGCGCATGCAGGTGATCGTGGATGGCTATGCGGTGATGAAGCAGCAGCTCGACACGGAGAAACGGCTGATGCAGAAGCAATGGGCCGCGCGCGACAAGCAACTGGAAGCACTTGTGATCAGCGCATCGGTACTGCATGGCTCCATCCTAGGCATCGCCGGGAATACCATGGAGGCCATCACCGAAGGAGAACAGGCCACCGAGCTCATCTGAACCGGAACAGCACGTGACCCACACGCTCCTCATCTCCTTCGATCTGATCCGCCCCGGTGAACTGGCGAAGCCCTTGGCTATCGCCTCTCTGTTGGCGCATCAACGGAGCCAGGAACGGATGCGCGAGCGGATGCAGGTCGAACACCTATCGATCAACATGCTCGACCATGGTGGATCGGCAACACCCGAGCAATTCGAAGCGCAACTTGCCCGGCTTGATGTGATCCGTTTCGATGCCATTGCCCTCTCGGCCTACATCTGGAACGAGTACCTCACCAACGGCATCATTGCGTTGCTCCGTCGTCTCGGGTTCCGTGGCAAGGTCGTTCTCGGAGGCTATCAGATCACCTACGGGAACCAAGCGGAATTGCTGCGCCGCTACCCCGATTGCCAAGTCTTCATTTCCGGTCAGGCAGAACAGGCCTTTACCGAATTGCCGGACCACCTCCATGCCGAGGGACCCGTGTTCGTGAATGTTCCGGTGGATTTCACCGAGTTGGCATCACCGTACCTGACCGGCGAACTGCCCGTGCCCTTGGGGGCCGGCATGGTGCGCTTGGAGACCAAACGCGGCTGTCCCTACCGCTGCTCCTTTTGCGCACACCGCGACCTGACCACGCACCGCGTACACAAGCACCCACTAGAGAAAGTGTTCCAGGAATTGGCCTTCCTTGCCGAGCGGCGCGTGCAACGCGTGAACATCCTCGACCCCATCTTCAACGCTGGGAAAGAGTGTTTGGAAGTGATGCAGGAGATCGTCCGCCTCAGGGCGCGCTCCACCTTCACCCTGCAATCGCGCTTCGAGAATATCCGGGGCGAACAGGGCGATGCCTTTCTGGACCTCTGTACCCAGTCCAACTTCCACTTGGAGTTCGGTTTGCAGACTACCGAACACGCAGTGTCCAAGCACATTGACCGCGCCAATCGCATAGACCTCGTGGATGCTGCCATAGTGCGGCTCGTGGAACGGGACATCCCCTTCGAGGTGAGTTTGATCTACGGCCTGCCCGGTCAAACGCTGGAGAGCTTCCAGCGCAGCATAGATCACCTGTTGGCCAAAGGCTGCACAGATATAAAGGCTTGGCCGCTGATGCTGCTACCCGGAACAAAGCTCTACGACCAGAAGGAACATTGGGGCATGCGCGAGGATTCAATCGGTGAGTTCAAGATCCCGGTGGTGACGGAGAGCAACTCATTCACAAATGATGAATGGGAGGCCATGGATCGATTGGCTAAGAACCTACTACCCGCCAACCGGCTGGAACAAGTTGCCTGAATTGCCTTACCTGCAAAGAGATCTATTTATAGCCAACCGCCGCTTACTTTGACCCACCCTGCATGAAACCGATAGACGCCATAGAATATGCCCTTCGCCAGAAGGAGGGACCCACTACTATGGAAAACGTTCTTGCTGTAGCTAGGAACCTCTACAACGGGAACTTCCTCGATGAGGCACAGTTCGACATGGCCTTGGTTGAGGGAAAGGAGCGCTTTTTGATCAAGAGTGATGGTAGCATCGCGCTCCGGCCTGAGCGCATGGACGACCGTGTCGGCTACTTCCGGGAGCATCTACTGACATTGCGTGATATTTATAGTACGGTGGGTCTTGATCAGACGCTGTGGCTGGAAATGGCATTGGTTAGCATAGTTGCCAAATTGCCCGAAGGTCAATGGCAACAGATGAGATGGGATAGTGAAGCGATCGCACCTGCGCTGGGTGATTTGGCGGATGAATTTTCTGAACTGGATCGACAGTTGACCGAGTCGATGCGACTGGGTGGGGCCCTGATCCGTGCTCGTATATTCAGCGAGTTGCAGCAGATGGCCTCCGCGCATCTTAGCCCAACGGAGTATGTCATGGAAATGCGTGGCCTCCTCACACGGGATCCACGCATGGGCCAGTTCTGCACGCCATGGACCGTCGCATTGCTTATGGCGCGGCTGCTCGGCGCGGCTGAAGAGGTCTTCGACCCAGCTGCGGATGCGAGCGTATTGCCAGCAGTGCTCGCAGCTAGTGCGCCGCATTCTGTAAAGCTCGACGCGGTGTTCTTCAACCACTTCGCGTTCTTCTTCAACACGTTACAAGCACGTATACTAGGGGCAGACCTGAACGCGGCCTTGAACGAACCATCGGCACCCGGTGCTTCCAACAAGAAGTATACGCATTGTATCAGTGCACCACCTTTTGGTGGACGGACCATAGAGCTTGGTGGCCTGCGCTCGATCCAAGGCTACGAGATCGCGATCAACCAGATCATCAAGCGGCTTGCACCTGAGGGGAAGGCGGTCGTGCTGGTGCCCGAGAGTATGCTGTTCAGCAATGGGGGCGAAGCATTGCGCAGGAACATCGTCGATCAGCGCATCCTGCGTGCCATCATTTCCCTCCCATCCGGGTCCCTTGCTCCGTACGCTCAGGTCAAGACCTCCATCTTGTTGTTGGACAGGACCCTACCCCAAGCATCATCCGTGCAATTCGTGGATGCCAGCAGCTTGATCACTACTGATCCACGCGCGGAGCCGCATATCGATATCGCTGGATTGTTGGATGCAATGCGCTTGAACGAGGATCCCAGCATGGTCCGTCTAGTTTCGGTTGAGGAGATCCGATCTCATGAATACAACCTGAACGCCGCGCGCTATTTCTTCCAACCGGAAGAGGATATTGATGGTGGCGTGCGGCTTGGAGTGCATGTGACCCCTCTTAGGCTGGATCGCTTTGAGCCAGGAACCAAGGTGCCTTTCGCGCGCGTCAGGGACCTGAAAGAGGATACCATGGAGCATCAACTTCAGCTCGACCAGTTGGAGCTGCGCGAGTTGCCTCGGCACGCCAAGAAGCTGGACCGTTCCGCCCTGATGCTGGCGATGCGCTGGAGCAACCTTAAGCCGACATGGTTCGAGTTCGCCGGAATTCCTATCGCCGTCAGCAGTGACATTCTAGTTGTTGAAGTGGATCAGAACCACGTGGATATCCCCTATTTGATCCACGAGCTCTTGTCAGCCAAAGTGCAGGCTCAAGTAGAGCGGCTCAATCGGGGGGGGGTCATTCCCAGTCTGCGCAGAAAGGATATCCTGGATATTCTCATCGAGTTGCCGTCCAAACCCGAGCAGCAAGCCAAAGTGAAGGGCTTGCGGGAGGCCCATGTGGAAGCATTAAGTAAAAGAGCTGTAGAAGAAGCCGATCGGCATGGTGTTCAACTCCAACAATTCGGCAACACCGTCTCATTCAAGCATCGCTTAGGCACTCCGCTGCTCTCCGTGGGAAGCGGCATCGACACGCTCCGGATCAGCTTGGACCGAATGCAGCCGGATTGGCGCGATCACATCGTCAGCGCACGCGAGCAACTCACCTTGGGCGCGATCATGGAGAATGTCGCCTATGAGCTGCAGCGCATCTCGGCCATGCTCGATGCCGATAGCATGGAACTGGATGTGACCAAGTATCCCTTGGAACCCATGGACCTTGTGGCCTACGCCAAGAAGGCTGTCCGAAGAGCCCAGGCCGACCTGAACGGGGGGCATGAGGTGAACTTCTTCATCAGTGCGGATGTCAAGGAACAACTGAAGGGCAAGGCCCCTATTCTCGGCGACAGTGCACTGCTCGACACAGCCATGGATGCTTTGGTGGACAATGCCCGCAGGCATGGGTTCGCCTATGACCAAGGTCCACACAAGCTGGATATCAGGGTAGGCCTGCGTATGGAAGACAAGCGGGCCTGGTTGTTATTGACAGTGGCCAATAGCGGAAGGCCCATCCCGGAAGGCTTCGGGCTGGAACGCTACGTTCGCAAGAATGTCCACGCCGGACCTACCGGGCACACGGGCATCGGCGGCTACCATGTGCATGAGATCGTGCAGCATCACAAGGGGCTTCTGGAACTGCTCACTGCTCCCAAACTCATGGGACCATACGCCACCGAGATCGACCTGTTATTCCCACTAGCCCATTGAAGCCCATGGAGCCTTTGAGACCGTTGAATGTATTCTGGATCGATGACCAGCATGAGGAGCAAGCAATGCTGAGCTTCAAGGTCCAGGCTGAGCAATATGGGATCATTCTGCACCCGTATGCCTCAGCGGAAGAAGGCTTGCCAATGTTGGAAGAACGACTTCACTTGTATGATGCCGTGCTGTTCGACGCGCTCTTCTTCGAGCGTAAGGACCAGGTGAGCGGCACTGAAGAGGTCGATGGGCTGAGCACGGCAATAGCCAAGGTGAACCAACTCAAGCACAGGAAGGCGTTCACTCCGTTCATTCTTACAGGCCAGCCCAGGCTGGATGGGGACAAGACCTTCAAAGCGACTTTCGGGGTGTTCTATCGCAAAGGAGACCCCAAGGACGTCCAGCGCCTTTTCAAGGACATCCGCGCCGCCGCCGAGGCCATGACGGATACCCAGATCCGCCATCGGCACCAACGCGTTTTCGATGTCTGCACACCGGAGTACATCGGGCAAACAGCCGGGCGTGAACTCTTGGGCATTCTCCGGCGCGAGAATGATGACACGTTCATCGAGGACGCAGCCACGCATATCAACTCCATCCGCAAGATCATGGAGGATCTCTTCCGCGCATGCCATCGAGTGGGTTTGTTGCCCGATACGTTCGTGCACGGAACAATTGCACTGAACGAAACCGGCCGCTTCTTGTCAGGCATTCCGGAGCGGGCATATCAGGTGCAGAATGGTATAGTGCCGAAAATGGTAGGAGAACTTATCGAGAACATCCTCTCTGTCGCTCAACCCGCATCTCACAGATTGCACGTGGATGAGCACATGGCAAGGGTCAGGTCCCCGTACCTTCTCTACAGCACAACCTACATGTTGTTGGATGTGCTCCTCTGGTTCAAGAATTTCGCGGATGAGCGAGGTGCCGGAACGGCTGTAGGGCCCTTTTTCGTAAAGCAGGAACAGGCCAATGGCGCTGCCCTGCTCGCCGAAGGACCGATCGAACGGGACGCGTTCGGGAACTACCACTGCGGTCAGTATTCGATCACGCCCATTCAGCTCAATGGTCGCTATGAACTCGGCGATGTGATCGCCATCACGATCGCCGAGAACAATACGAGCACCCGCAACATGCACCTCTATCCCAAGTTCGCAAAGCGCTTCCGCAAAGCTTGACCATCTTCACCCCATGATCACCGGCACACTCCGCTCCACCGTCGATAAGCTCTGGGAGGCCTTCTGGACCGGCGGCGTTAGCAACCCGCTTACCGTGATCGAGCAGATCACCTACCTGCTCTTTCTGAAACGGCTGGACGATAACCAGATCTTGAAGGAGAAGCAGAGCGCCAAGCTCGGCGGGCCCATCAAGGACACCATCTACAAACCCAAGTACAAGGAACTGCGCTGGGGCAGCTTCAAGGACAAAGACCCCGACACGCTCTTCGCGCTCTTCACGCGGCCCGATGCGAAGCACGACAACCTCACGGTGTTCGACTTCATGAAGCAGCTCGGTGCCGAGGGCAGCGTGTTCAGCCAGCACATGAAGGGCGCCACCTTCATGATCCCCACGCCGCGGTTGCTGGACCGCGCCGTGCAGATGATCGACGCCATCGACATGGCCGACCGCGATACCAAGGGCGACCTCTACGAATACCTGCTGAGCAAGATCGCCACCGCCGGGCAGAACGGACAGTTCCGCACGCCGCGCCACATCATACGCATGATGGTGCAGTTGATGCGGCCGCAACCCACCGACCGCATCTGCGACCCCAGCGCGGGCACCTGCGGTTTCCTGGTGGCGGCCAGCGAGGATCTGCGGCGCACGCATCCGGACAGCTTCCACGAGAAGGAGTTTCGGAAGCACTGGAACGAAGGGCTCTTCAACGGCCTGGAGTTCGACCCCAGCATGTTGCGCATCGGCGCCATGAACATGATGCTGCACGGCATCGAACACCCGAAGCTGCTGGGCACCGATGCCTTGAGCAAGGAGAGCGGCCACCTCAGCGGCGTGTTCGATCTGGTGCTGGCCAACCCGCCCTTTAAAGGCAGCTTGGACCACGATGCGGTGGACCCCGCTATCCTGCGCACCGTGAGCAGCAAGAAGACCGAGCTGCTCTTCCTGGGCCTCATCCTGCGCATGTTGCGCACCGGCGGCCGCGCGGCGGTGATCGTGCCCGATGGCGTGCTCTTCGGCAGCAGCAAGGCGCACAAGCAATTGCGGCAGGAAGTGATCGAACGCCAGCAACTGCAAGCCGTGATCAGCATGCCCGGCGGCGTGTTCAAACCCTACGCGGGCGTAAGCACGGCGGTGCTCATCTTCACCAAGACCAACAGCGGCGGCACCGACAACGTGTGGTTCTACGACATGCGCGCCGATGGCTACACGCTGGACGATAAGCGCACGCCATTGCTGACGGATGAACAGATGGAAATGCAATTCGCCACAACATCGTCGGCTAGCGCCACGGTGGCGGCACGCACCCGTAGCGTCGACCCACCAGGACTATCGCAGCGCAGCGCAGATGGGCCGGGTCGACCGAATGGGGCGACCGACCTGCATGACCGATCCAACATCGCCGACATCCTCGCCCGTTTCGGCGCGAAGGGCGAGGCCAAGCGCGCCCGCACAGACCAGAGTTTCCTGGTGCCATTTGCCGAACTGAAGGCCAACGGCTGGGACCTGAGCATAAACCGCTACAAGCAGGTGGTGTACGAGCAGGTGCAGTACGCCACGCCTGCGGAACTGATCAATGGCAAGAAAGGCGCACCCGGTCTGCGCCAACTGGCCGCCGAACGTGTGAAGTTGTTGGATGAACTGGAGGCGCTGCTGAAATGAGCTATCCGATGGTTGAGCTTGGTGAAGTGTGCGAAGTCGTGAGCGGTGCAACACCGAAGCGTGAGGTACCTGCCTATTGGGGCGGCGATGTCGATTGGGTAACGCCGAAGGATCTCACTGATCTCGAAGGTCGCTTCATCTATGAAGCACCGGAGAAGATCACGGAAGCGGGCTACAAGAGTTGTTCGACGCACATGGTTCCAGCGGGATCCGTGTTGCTCAGTTCACGAGCGCCGATCGGTCACTTGGCGATCACTCGGAGACCAGTCTGCACCAACCAAGGCTTCAAGAATTTCATTTCTGGTCCGAAGGTCGATGCTGAGTTCTTATACTGGGCGTTGAAGCGCGATGTCCCGAAGCTTCAAGCCATGGGCACGGGGAGCACGTTCAAGGAGATCTCGAAAGCACAAGTAGAGAAGTACAAGATCCCTCTTCCCCCCCTCCCCACGCAGCGTCGCATCGCGGCGATCCTTGACAAGTCGCAGGCGCTGGTGGCCAACGACCGGCGCACGCTGGCGGTGTACGACCAACTGGCCAAGAGCCTGTTCTTGGAGCTGTTCGGGGATCCGGTGAAGAATGAGCGGGGGTGGGAGGTGGTGACGCTTGAAGATGTTTCCGCAGAGATCATCGACTGTCCGCATTCAACTCCGGAATTCGTAGATGGCGTCACGGAGTATCCCTGCATACGCACATCGGAATTGGGCAACGGTTACATCGATTGGTCCTCGATGAAGTACTTGAACGAAGAGGGCTACGTGCTGCGCACTAAGCGCATGGTCCCTCAAGCTGGTGACATCGTTTATGGTAGAGAAGGAACCTTCGGCGAAGCCGCCATCGTACTGGAGAGAACGATGATGAGCCTTCGGCAACGCGTGATGCTCTTCTCGCCGAACAAGAAGAAGATCACAAGCTCATACTTCTGGGCAGCCCTGCGATCGGACCGTGTTTATCGGCAAGCACTGAAACACACGAGTGGATCAACCGTCGGCCATGTGAACATCAAAGACATCCGAAAGTTCACACTCCCACTTCCGCCAATCAACATGCAACAACGATACGCAAGTGCATTGAAGCAGGTTGAAGACCATCAGGCAAAGTGTGCTGCCAGCCTGCACCGGAGCGAGGGCTTGTTCGGGAGCTTGTTGCAGTCCGCCTTTGCCGGTGGCTTCGGCGGATGAGAGGGGCGTTCAAAGGCGAGTTGGGTGGATGAACCGACGTTCAGAGCGGAAGATGGATCTCTCGAACACCAAAAAGTAATTTCTCCAGCATGGACTTTTTAACCATCCCGATCGTAAAGGAGATCTTCAAATTCTTCGGTTTTGATGATGATGCTCGCAAGCAGTTGAAGAATTGGCGGGCCTCGCTGGGCAGGCCGCAATACTTCCATCAAATGCCCGATCTGCGTTACGGGCAGTTGACCATTTCAGATTGGGTGGTAATGGAAGGCGTGTTCCCCGAAGGCATTGCCATCAATGCGGTGGTGGATGATAACGTCCCGCTGCAACTTCCTCCTGGATTCGAAGCGCACAAGGCGGCATTCCTTCGTGTGAATGGCGAAAGGCAGGAGAAGCAACTGGAGCCAAACTTCTACAATGGGCCCTTGATCTCGATGTATTCCTTTTACCCGGTCCGTTCCGAGGATAAGCATGAACGGCCCATTTTCCGGATCAAGGCCACACATTCGGGATTCATGGATTATGCATGCACAATCGCCTCTTTGGATGGACCACTGTACGAAGGGAGTGGAACCGTTCGAGAGAATTTCTTCCCGAACTGGGACGGGGAGGTATCGGCGAAATTGCCTGGCATGGGTTGCCCGGGTTTGACGTTGGCCGTTATCACGCGTGATGAGCGCATGATCATGGTGAAACGCGGTCCTAATGTTTCCGTGGCCGCTGGAGCGTGGCATTGCTCCGTGGATGAAGGCGTAAGGCCAGAAGATGCTGTGGACGGAAAGGTGGATTATGTGCGCGTGGCGTACCGAGGGCTGAAGAGGGAACTAGGCATTGAGGCGAAGGCCGTAAGCGAACCACCCAAGATCACGTCCATGGGTTACTCGCGCGGAATGGTGCAGTACGGCGCCATCGGGCACGTGTTCCTTGATGTGCTGCTGAAGGATGTGATGGCGGACATTTCAAAGGCGAAGGAAGGGCGGGAAAATGAGGCGTGGAAGGCGATACCATTCACGCCAAAGGCATTGAGCAAGGAGCTGAAGAGGATGATAAAGGACGCAGAACCGGCAATACCCTCCTTCGGCCTCGCCACGCTGATCATGGCCTTGCACGGAAGCAGACGATACACACTGTCGCAGGTACATGATCATTTCAACGATAAGGCCTTTCTGCATAGTGATCTGGTGTTCCCAAGGCCTGATCGGCCAGCTGACATTTGGGCATTCAGGGATCAAGTAGCGCATTGACCATTGTGGTCACAACTTGAGCAATGAGCACCCTGACCATCCACGGTAGGGAGTTACCCACCGGCTTCGATCTGCTGGGTACGAAGGAGAACGACCTGAGCTACGGCTTGGGCTGGGTGCTGGCGCAATGCCCGCCCTTCATCAATGCGGTGGTCCACGCATTGACCGGGCAAACCATCGATGTCGACACTATAGACGGTGACTTCCGCTTACTCGCCGAAGAGTGGCCCGGCCTAGCGCAGGAAGCCATGGAAGCGGAACGTTTCGCGCACACCGCTCCCATCCCCCTATAGATGTTCATACGGCGCCGGCTGATCAACGCGGGGTACACGCAAAGCCCTTAGTTTTGAGGAACGACCACAGTCCATGGCCAAGCGCAAGACCATACCCAACATTGTTAGTGAGCCGCAAGCCACCTACGCGAGACAGTCACCAACCGGTGTTCGCAAGACCGGCCCACGGCCCACTGCGGAATGGATGAAAGAGGGAGGCAAGCCGCTAAGCATGCAGCGGTTCCGGGGCATTGCGCGGCAGGTGCCCTTTGCGTTGGAACGTTGGGGGCATGTTCTGCACATTCCTGCTACGCAGTGGAAGCAGCGCATCACGAAACGCCAACCGTTGAATCCGTTGGAAGCGGACCGCGTGTTGCTGGTGGAAGAACTGTACCGCCGTGGTCTGGAGGTGTTCGGCGACAAGGAACGGTTCCAGGGTTGGATGGAGGACGACCACCTGCTGCTGGGCAAAGCACCCATGGAGTATTTGAAGAGTTCCAAAGGCATAGAGCAGGTCTTGGATGAACTGATCGCTATAGAGCACGGGCTACCTGCATGATCGCCTACCGGCTTACCCAAGCTGCCTTTGCCGGTGACCTGCAAGGCATGGGAGCCTTCTACGCTGGTGGTCGGTGGAACACGAAGGGACGTGCGATGCTTTATTGCGCTACCAGCCGTTCGCTGGCGTTGTGCGAAGTGCTGGTCCACTTGCCCAGGCTCGATCTTACCGAGCGCAGTTTCGCTTTCGCCATGATCGAGTTCCCGGACGACTCCATAGGGTCTGTATCGGCATTGCCCCCGGACTGGAACCAGTATCCCTACAGTCCAGCGGCACAAGCCATCGGTGACGGCTTCTTGGAGCACGGCGCGCACCTTGCACTGCAGCTTCCGAGTGCGCTTGTGCCTAGCGAAAAGATCTTCGGGCTCAACCCGGTCCACAGTCGGAAGAAAGAGATCCGCGTGGTCAGAATCGAACCCTTCACGTTGGACCGTCGCTTTTTCCAGCGCTCATGAGCAACTTCCGCTTCCTCGCCGAAGAGTGGCCCGGCCTGGCGCAGGAGGCCATGGAGGCGGAGCGTTTTGCGCGCACTGCTCCCATCCCCTTATAGATGTTCATACGGCGCGTGCTGATCAATGCGGGGCACCCACAAAGCCCTTAGTTTTGAGGAACGACCACAGCCCATGGCCAAGCGCAAGACGCCTTCAACAAATAGTGTAAGCGAGCCGCAAGCGGAGTACGTGCGCCGCACCCCCAGCAAGGCGCGCACGCACGGCGTTGAACCATTAGCGGCTTCCTTGTCCAAGGCCGCGAAAACGATGCCCGCGCAACGTTTCCGCGCGCTCACCAAAGGCATGCCCTTGGACACGCGCCAATGGAGCCGCTTAATGCATGTGCCCACCACCGAATGGAGCACGCGCCAAACGCGCAAACAACCGCTGGCACCGCTGGAGGCCGAACGCGCACTGCAACTGGTGGCGCTGTTCACCAAAGGTGCCGACACCTTCGGCGATATGGCCTCCTTCCGGTCTTGGCTGGACCATCCGCACTTCCTCTACGGCGAGCCACCTATGGAACTGCTCGTAACCGGCGAGGGCATTCTGGAGGTGATGGCCGAACTGCATCGCATTGACCATGGCATTCCGCTATGAGGTTGTATCGGCTGGCGCGTACGGAGTTCGCGCGTGACCTGGCCGGTACCGGTTGCGTGCTCGGCGGTAGCCGATGGAGCTCGCCGGGCCGTGCTGCGGTGTTCTTCGCGCAGCATCGTTCGCTTGCATTGTGCGAGGTGCTGGTACACACGGCCGGTGATCAGCGCCGTAAGCATGCGTTCAGCATGGTGCAGGTGGATCTTCCCGATCGCGTTCACCTGATCGACGCACTACCGCCCGCACGTTGGCGCACACCACGCATCACAGCCCACACACGCATCGTGGGCGATCGCTTCCTCGCCGAGGGTCTTGCCTTCGGCTTGCGCCTGCCCTCGGTGATCGTGCCGCAGGAATGGAACTACTTGCTGAACCCGTCACATCCGGCCATGAAGGAACTGCGCATCGTTGATGTGGAACCGTACGATGTGGATGAGCGATTGCTGCCCACGGCCCCATGAGCAATTTCCGCTTTCACATTGAAGAATGGCCCGCGCTTGCGCAGGAGGCCATAGAAGCGGAGCGTTTCGATCCATAGTTAACGAGGCATGCACATCAAGGATATAGCCGCCTATCGCCTAACCCTGCAACAAGAGATGAACCACACAGGCGTGGGCTGGGAAGCCGACTACATGGGTAGCCCGATCCTTGTTGAAGGGCAGCGGCGCTTCGGGTTCTTCAACTTCTTCCAAGGCGGTACCGAAGAGGGGCGGGATGCGGTGGCCAACAAGTTGCGCGGCGTGTTGGAAATGGCCCAGAACGACCAGGCCATCTACGAGATAACGCAGAACGCGGCGGATTGCGGTTCCACGGAAATGAAGCTGTGGTACGATGTCGCCCACTTCCTAGCCTTCAATGATGGCAATGCCTTCGATGAAAGGGATGTACGGAGCATCTTGGATACGTTCTCCAGCCAAAAGGCCTATCGCGACCGCCCGGAGAACGCGGGAATGATCGGCCAATACGGTGTTGGCTTCAAACTCTTCCACCGGTTGGTGGGGCGAGAATCCGGCTTGGAGGAATTGTTGGAACAAGGGGCCGGCCCCATGGTGTTCAGTTGGAACACGCCAGAACAACTGGCCAACTTCCTGGACCCTGCCCCGCTCACCTTCTCCATCGTGCCCTACGGAGCAACGCCCCCTTGGTTGTTCAAGATCCTGCTCACCTGTTTTCCTGCTGCACCAGGCGAGGTGGTTCGTGGCATGGACTACACACCGCGTGTCGCCTTCACCATGGAAGAACTCGAGTTGTTCCGCACCTGGGCCCGGGAGCGCTTAACGGTGCTGGACCGCGAGCCGCCTCCTTCCGGCTCCATGTTCTTTTTGGCTTTGGGCGAAGGGAAGCAAACCGTGTTGGACCGGCATATGGACGCCATCCGTTCCTGCATGGGAGTCAGTCTCCATTTTCTGCGCAGTTTGGTCGCGATCACGGTGAACGGCGAACGTATTGATCGGGTGCCCCTAGACCGTATCGAGCTGAAGATCTCGAAAGAGGACCTTCGGGACATCGGCTTCAAAGAAGACCATCAGGATGTGGAACTGGTCTTCGCATTCTCCGATCTGGCCATCGAGAGGTTGGTACACGAACCCACGCTCTACCAGTATTTCCCCATGACCAAGGAGACGCATAGCATGGCCTATGTGATCCACTCCAATGGCTTGCAGAAGCAAGCCCAGCGTACCGAGCTGAATGCGGATAGCGCGATCAACGTGGAACTGTTCAAGCGCCTTGCGCACCATGTGCAAGAGACCGCATTGAACTGGATGACGGCGGACCCCGATCGGTACCGTGCGCTGTTCAAAGCCATTCTTTCATCGGCCTTTGCACCATCGAAATTGAATGTGTTCCACGAGCATGTGCAGCAGCCACTGATCGACTTCATACGGCAACATGTGCCTACCATGGATGGGTTGTTCGTTCCTGCGGAGCGTGTGCTTGTGCGCCGCTCACAATTGTCCATACCGCTGGACCGGTTCGGCATCGAGCGGCATTGGTTCCATTGGCATGCGGAATTGGATTCCGCATTGATCGAGCGTGCCAAGGAACAAGCATGTTTGGGGTTGAAAGAGGCCACGGTGGAGCAAGTGCTCCGCAAAGTGGGTACCGACGCATTGGACCAATGGATCGCTACCTTGAGCGGAGATGCTTACACGCTCTGCCTGCAGGAATTGCAGGAGAACAAAGTGGACCTGCGCGAAAATGGGGGCCTGCGTGTTTTCCGCCTGCCGGAGGGAGCCATTGGTCTGAATGCGCTATTGGCCGAACCCGCGCGTTTGAATGAACTGGAGGCCTGCTACGCTGCCTACCCTGCTCTTGGGCAATGGCAATCGCGTGCGGTAGTGGAGGCCACGCTAGCGGTGATGGCCGAGCCGCTTTGGAACGCGGCAACAAGCGAGGTGCTTTTCCAACTGAAGGAATCGAAGGCCATGCAAGCGTTGGTGGAACGTTTGCCGGAGATCGTGGTGGATGATCACACCACCGCGGAGCTTCTGCGTTTCATGGAATGGTGGCAGAAGTACAGGGATCAGCCTGTTGCCAATTTGCTCAGGCCAAAGTTGAAATTGCGCACCGCCACCGGCGAACTGGAGTGGGACGTATCGCTGGTCTCCGAACGGTTCAAGGTCAGGCTACCCGCAGGCAACGAGAAGGAATTCTCGCTCCATGTTCTGTTCCCCGGGTCGAGTGGGTCGCCAGCAGTTGGGTTCGATCACTTACAGAAGGAACTCCTGGCACAAGGCTTTGATGCGGACTTCTTGAACCTCGCATTTCGGCGCCGCCACGAACGGGGCAAGCAGGACCTCCATGAATTGGGTGATCGCCTTGTGGAACAGTACAAGGAAAGCGGCTTAGACAATGGCTGCCAGTTAGCCTTCGCCGTGGCGCTCAAGCATCTACATAAGGAATGGAAGGGGTTCGACGTGCTTGAACTGCGAGACTCTGATGACGCGCTCTACCCCATGGAAGGGTGGTGGTACCTGGATACTCCCCTTTTCATTTCATCGCGCTTTGTTTTGGCAGAACAATACAGCGGCATAACGGACTATTTTGTAGAGAACTGGGGTGCGATCAAGCATGGGAAACTCCTGCTCGCTCCACGGCCCCACTTGGGTGAATCCTTCGAGATCGGAACGGTTCGGGACGACCTGGACGGTGCGCAACGCATAGCCTTCATGAACTGGTTCGCAACGGAGGCAGAACGCAACAAAGGCAGTATCGACCTGATCCGGAACAAGGAGCATTTACCGCTATTGACCAAGATGTTGGGCAGTGATCCCGCCGGATGGATCGAAGCGGATGAACAACTCACCCTCGAACCGGAACGCCCGCCCAAGTGGGTTTACCAGTGGGCCGATGGGAATGCCCAACGAACAGAGTTGCTGAAGCAACTGGGCTCGGGCTCCACCAACGAGGTCATCGTACAATGGCGTACTACACTGTTGGCTGGCGAAGCCACACCGCCTTTGGAAGACAAGGTCCACCACACGAACACCCTCCTCTGGATCAGGGCAATGGGTGGTGCGGAGCGATTCAGAGGTGAGGAGCACGAGCGCAGCATACTTGCATTGATGCGAGCAGCCGGACTAGAGCCACGAGCAGAGATGCGCTCGGAATTGGAACTGCATGCTGTCGAGAGTACGGAACCATCCTATCTGACATGGAAGGCCGATGGAGCTGACTGGATACTCTTGGAATACCCGGAGGAAACCTTGCCCTTGAATTGGGCGTGGCAAGACCATGACATGGCCCGATATACAGGACAAACTGCCTTCGCTCCAGTGGATGGTTCCAAGCGCATCTTCATTGCCAAAGGCTATCCGCCCATGGTGGCACTTTACCAGTTCTCGGTTGGCAAGGATGCTCCTGTACCGATAGCTGTCCGCGATGGATACAAGAAGGTGTTCGACAAGCAACGTGCGGCTGGTCCCGCAGTGAACCATGCCATAGAGCGCCCCACCGAGGAACTGTCCTTGAAGCAAAAGGTCGAGCACTTCCTAGCGCAACAACTGGCCTATGGCAAGCAACTCAAGATCACCTTGGCCGAGCTGGTCAATGCGGTGGAATGGGAATACGGCCAGAAACTGCTGGACCGGGAGAACGGCAATACCTATCGCTTCAAGGAAGTGGAACAGCTACCGGATGGCGTGTTGGTGTTGCGGCGACCCAACGTGGCGGAACTCCCCTACGAGCTGGTCTCCGACAAGGATCGCAGCATTACCGGACTGAAGCTGAAGCTTCGGAAACGCGGTGTGGCGTACCATGAGATCAAGGAATTCGAGCTACTTGGAAGCACGGAGGGTGAAGTACGGGTGCGTGTGCCGGAGCTGCCCTTCGCACTGAATGAAAGTGCCGTAGCCCTGATCGAGCTTCCTGTGGAGGACATGCTGCTGAAGGTGTTAGCCGCAGCATGGCGCCACATTGCCAGGACGAATGTGACGTCGCGATCGCTGGCCGATCTGGTCAAGGAGCGCGCTCCCGGTGGACAGGTCGGATTCATTTTCGGACCTCCCGGAACCGGCAAGACCACTGTGCTCGCCGATCGCCTGATCGCCACGGTGCGCGATACCGAGGCGAAGGTCTTGGTGCTTACACCCACCAATACCGCTGCTGATGTCCTGTACGCGCGGATATCCGAAAAGGCATCCGAAGACTACAAGGTCCTCCAAGGAGTACACCGATTCGGATCATTGAACAAGGATATCCGGCTTGATGACGGCTATCCGGCCGTGGTGATCACCACCATGCACCGCTTCACCTTCGATCACTTCGCCAACGGTGTGCGGCTCAGCGACGTGGATTGGGATCATGTGGTGTTCGATGAGGCTTCCATGGTTGCACTGCCTTACGCACTCTTGCCCCTGATGTCCTTGCCGAACAACAGGGGTACCAGCACTTGGGGTGCGTTGGGCGCGCGCTTCCTTTTCGCCGGTGACCCGTTCCAGTTGATGCCCGTGGGTGCTACACCTTCCATGGGGGACAAGCTCGATGCGTTCAAAAAGGATCAGCGGATACGGGGATATGCCACGGAGAACATCTTCACCTTGGCCGGTATCAACAGCTTCCAATTGGAGGAAGCGCCTGAACTACCCGGCGCACGGATAGACCGGCTAGCGACAAACTACCGTTCCGGGAAGTCCCTCGTGCAGCTTTTCAGCGCTGCGTTCTATGAACATGGAGTGGACAGCGCCCGGGGAACGGATGCACATGATATCACCTTGGGCAGTGAATCTCTTCCAGCCATCGGGCTCTGGTCGTTCCCCGTTTCACTGCAGGAGAAAGGACCTGCATCCGAGGATCTGCTAAGCCCGTCCACGATCATACACTTCGATAACTCGGCCGTACACGTACACAGCGCCTTGCTCGCTGCGCGCTTGGCCGTTGTTCTTGCTACTGAGAACGCCGGCAAACGGGTGATCATCATTTGCCCCTACGGTCGCCAGGTTCGGGTGTGCCAAGCGCTGTTGGAATCCTTCAACGAGCAATGTCCGGAGGAACCAGGTCCGGATGAACAGCGCGCCATAAGTGTCTCTTCCGTTCACCGGTACCAGGGAGGCGAAGCAGAGATCGTGATCTTCCTCCTGAATCCCACCGCGACCAAAGCCAAGGAAGATGGCCGCTTGGTCATCGGTGATATCGCCCTATTCAACGATCCTAACCTGATCAATGTGGCCATCAGCCGGGCGCGTGATGTGCTCATCGTGTTGGCACCGGAGGACAATATCTCCCGCACTGGGTACAGCAGCTATCTGTTGATGGATCGTGTCCTGCAAAATGGGCAGGAAGGTGTCACTCAGTACACCGCAGCACACTCGGCGGAATTGGAGCAGCTTCTTTTCAATGGGCAGGTCTTGGAGGAACGTGTATCGATCATGCCCATTCGCGCCTTGGACCTTTACCGGGTGCAGAATACGCGTGAACGTGGAACGGACCTGGTGGTACTGCACAACAAGGAGAATCTGAACATGGTGATGGCACAGGATATCGTGATGGAAGGAGTGAAAGCCCCTGCCGTGTAAGGCTGACGGCGATCCACCGGATAAGCAGCCGTTGAATGCTCACAGGGACGCGCCGGTAATCGTACTTTTGAAAAGCACCTGAGCACCATGGCCAAGCGCAAGATCACCCAGAGCACAGTAAGCGAGCCACGGGCGGAATACGTTCGCGTACGTCCAAAGCGAGCCCGCGCAGCAGTCAAAAGGCTAGTGGCAAAGCGCCCTGCGCTATTAACGGATGCGGAACTAATGGAGGCAGCCACTAGACCACTGCCCAAACAGCGCGTACGAGCTTTCATCTCCAACGGAGTGTTCGATGAGGCACTACTGGGCAAGGTGCTTGGCATCAGCAAAGCCCAAGTTGCGGTCCGCCTGACAGGTGCAGGCTCCTTGATCCCCGCTGAAGGCGAACGCGTGCTGCTCACCGAGCGTTTGTTGGCACGAGGCATTGAGATCTTCGGCGATGAAGCCAAGTTCGATCGGTGGATGCGTTCACCCATCAAGGCACTGGGCGACCAACGTCCTTTGGATCTTATGGCCAGCAGCACCGGGATGCGCCTGGTATCCGACGAGTTGGAGACCATTGCGCACGGGGTCTTCGCATGAGGTTGTACAGGCTGAGCACCGCGCCCTACGCGAAGCGCTTGGACGGCGAAGGCGCAGCCATCCGTGGCGCGCGTTGGAATCCGCCCAAGGGGCCCATGATCTACACCACCGCCGAACCCGCCTTGGCGGTATTGGAGGTGCTCGCACATTTCAACGCACAACACGAAGTGCCCGACGACACCGTAATGGTGACCTATGAATTGAGCGGTCTCGAAGGGATCCGCCGACCGGCGCCACGAACACTGCCTGCGGGGTGGGATGTGCAAGGACCACCATACAGTTTGGCGGCCCAAGCCTATGGTGCGGCGTTCATCGCTTCACCGTTGGTGATGTTGCGGGTGCCCTCTGTGCTGGTGCGCAACCAATGGAACTACCTGCTGAATCCACGCGCTTTGCATGGACGGCTGCACATTGTTTCCATTGAACCTTTCACCTTCGACTCGCGTCTGGTTTCTTCGAGCCGCAAACCATGAGCAACTTCCGCTTCCTCGCCGAAGAATGGCCCGCCCTTGCGCAGGAAGCCATGGAAGCGGAACGCTTTGCGCGCACCGCTCCCATCCCATCGGCAGTGTACTCCCGGCGGGCCTTGGAGAAGACGGTGCGCTGGCTCTACGCCAATGACCGCGACCTGCGGCAACCGTACGATGATCAGCTGAACGCGTTGATGGACACCAGCGAGTTCCGCGCGTTGGTACCCCCAGCCATATTGCCGGACCTGCATTATATCCGCAAGACCGGCAATGCAGCTGCGCACGACAAGAAGGTGGTGGATACGCAGAGCGTTGCCAGCGTGAAGCTGCTGCACCGCTTCCTGAAATGGATGGCGCGCACCTATAGTGTGGGCGACATCGAAGTAGCAGCATTCGATGAAACGGTCTTCGCCGAGAAGGTGAAGCCGAAGGAGGTGCCCTCTCTGGATGACCTGCAGAAACTGCAAGCTCTTTACGATGCGCAGCGCCGCCAACTGGAGCAGGAACTCGAGCAGCGCCTGAAACTGGAAAGCGAGAAGCTGGCGTTGGAAGCACGGCTCACAGCGGTGCAAGAACGCAAGGAGCGGAAGATCAGCTTGCCCGTTCCCGCATCGCCCTATACCGAGGCTGAAACGCGCACGCTTTTCATTGATGAACTGCTGCGCGAAGCGGGCTGGGATCCGGCAGGCGTAAATGTGGCCGAGTACCCGGTCACTGGCATGCCGCTGAGCACCAATCAGCAAGGCAACGGCTACGTGGACTATGTGCTGTGGGGCGCGGACGGCACACCCTTGGCCGTGGTGGAAGCGAAGAAAACGCTGCGCGATGCCGAGGAAGGTCGCGTGCAAGCGTGCCTTTATGCGGACTGCTTGGAGCGCATGCACCACCAGCGGCCGGTGATCTTCTACACCAACGGCTTCGACACCTGGATCTGGAATGACAGCTTTAGTTCGCCGCGCGAAGTGCAAGGCCTGTACACGCGCGATGAACTGCAACGGCTCGTGGATCGTCGCCGCACGCGGATGGACCTGCGCAACATGCAAGTGGATCCGGCCATTGCCGATCGCTACTACCAGCGCGAAGCGATCCAACGCGTCGCTGAAGCGTGGGTGGGTGAGCACGAAGGACAACTGCGCGGGAAACGCAGACGCGCCTTGGTAGTGATGGCCACCGGCAGCGGCAAGACACGCACTGTGGCCGCCTTGGTGGATGTGTTGTTGAAAGGCAACTGGGCCAAGCGCGTACTCTTCCTGGCCGATCGCAACTCACTGGTTACGCAGGCGAAGCGTGCTTTCGAGAAACACCTGCCGAACGTGACCACCTTGGACCTTACCAAGAGCCGCTTTGATGAAAGTGCGCGCGTAATGTTCAGCACTTACCCCACGATGCTCAACCGCATCGACCAAAGTCGCAACCATGATCTGAAGACCTTCGGCGTGGGCCACTTCGACCTGGTGATCGTGGACGAAGCGCACCGCAGCGTGTACGAGCGCTACAAGGCCATCTTCAATTACTTCGACAGTTTGCTCGTGGGCCTTACCGCCACACCGCGCGGCGAAGGTGATCGCGATACCTACGCGCTGTTCGATTGCGAAGAGCACAACCCCACGTACTACTACGAGTTGGACCAAGCGGTGAAGGACCGCTTCCTTGTGCCGCCCATCGGCCAAGAGATCGACCTGGGTTTCCTGCAACGTGGTATCAAGTACACGGACCTCAACTCGAGCGATCAGCAGCACTACGAGGAGACCTTCCGCGACGACACGGGTGCGGTGCCCAGTGAGATCGGTGCGCAGGCCATCAACAGTTGGCTCTTCAATACCGACACCATCGATCAAGTGCTGCATCATGTGGTCACGAACGGGATCAAGGTGGAAGGCGGCGAGAAGCTGGGCAAGACCATAGTCTTCGCCCGTAACCACGATCATGCGTTGGCGATCCGTGCGCGCTTTGAGAAGCAGTACCCGCACTTCGCCGGTCACTTCCTGGCGGTGATCGACAACTACGAGACCTACTCGCAGGACCTCATCGACAAGTTCAGCGACCCGAAGTTGATGCCGCAGGTCGCCGTGAGCGTGGACATGTTGGATACCGGCATCGACGTACCCGAGGTGGTGAACCTCGTCTTCTTCAAGCCCGTGTACAGCAAGGCCAAGTTCTGGCAGATGGTGGGGCGCGGCACACGCTTGAGCCCCGACCTCTTCGGCCCCGGCGAGGACAAGACGCACTTCCGCATCTTCGACTTCTGTCGCAACTACACATTCTTCGATGTGCGGCCCGAAGGCCACGTGGCCGAACGTCAACGCTCGCTGAGCCACCGCATCTTCGAAGGCACCGTGCGTCTCGCTGAGGTGCTCTCCGAGCCTGACTTCCGCGATAACAACGAGCTGCAAACCCTGCGCACCGAATTGCTGGACCGCGCACACAGTTGGGTGCTGCCCTTGTGGGAGCGTCGCAACACCGTAATGGTACGCCCGGTGAAGCGACTGATCGACCGCTTCAAGGAACGTGCGGCATGGGAAAGTCTATCGCCCGGCGCGTTGAGCGACTTGTTTAGCGAAGTCGCCCCCGTGGTGGAGGTGCCGGGTCAGGACGAAATGGCCAAGCGCTTCGATCTGCTGATGGTGAATTTGCAACTCGCCGTGGCCGCGAAAGCACCGGAAGAAGATCGCTTGTTCCGCCAACTCTACTTAACGGCGGATCAACTGGGCCGCATGGCTAACATCCCAGCGGTGCACGCGAAATTGCCTGCGATCCAAGCCGTGCTTACTGTGGGTGACAACAAGGCGCAACGCCAAGAAGTCTTCGGCCTGAGCGCACTGGAATTCACCCGCAAGGAACTGCGCGAACTGGTGCGCCTGATCCAGAAGGACGAGCGCAATCCGGTATATACCTCGCTGAAGGACACCGTGGACCGCATTGGCGAGGAACGCCACGAACTGCCCGGCGGCTACCACATGCGCAGCTACCGCCTGAAGGTGGAGCAGTTCATCCGCCAGCACAAGCACCACCTCACCATCCACAAGCTGCACACCAACGAACCCATTACCACAGCGGAACTACAGGAGCTGGAACGCATTCTGTTCGATGGTGGCGAGCGCGGCACCAAGGAAGCGTTGATGGAAGAGCTCGGCGACCCGCAACCGATGGGCGTCTTCATCCGCAGCATCATCGGCATGGACAGCACCTCCGCGCGCCAGGTGTTCAGTGACTTTCTCGGCAAGATCAATCTCCGTGCAGATCAGATCCATTTTATCGACCAGGTGATCCGCCACCTCACCGTACGCGGCATCGTGGACAAGCGCATGCTCGCCGAACCGCCCTTCACCGATGTGAACGACCAAGGCTTGTTCGGCGTGTTCGAGGAAGTTGACCAGGACCGGATCCTTTCACTGGTGGACCGCATCAACTTGAATGCGGCGGTCAGCTGATCCGACTTCGCCCGCTGGCTATTCTTGGGCCAAGCCCTCAACTCCCGAACTGAGCGTCTTTCGCCACTCAATCCGGCGCACCCTCTTCCGTAAGTGTCCAAGATGTCTTCAATACCAACAACAAAACCACTGCCATGTACCGCACCCTTTCAACCGAATACGACAAGCTCTATCCAACAGCACTTGGAGACCTTCCGGTCCAAGTTCGCCGAAACCTATCCGGATCCTTCCGAAACGAGTTCACCGACGTCTATCCGGCCTTAGTGTGGCAACCCTGAAATTCCTGAACCATCTCCACCCCTCTTTCTCCTTCCTGCGGCGTTGGAACATTTCGCCGTAGCCACAGCTACGTCGCGCATATCCCGCCTTGCATGAAGAAGAAATAGTGGCAGATCTTTAGTTCATCAACTTCAGGGTTACCACACTTGGTGTTCCGCTTGCCGATGCCGTGGACTTCCTGGTCTATGGCCAAGCCGTTGGTGGTTGGCACGATGCAATGGATTTGAGGCAGCCGGTGCCTAAGGAGGGGTACGAACAAGGCGTTCTTTACCCCTGCGCGGTCTTCCGGCGTCGAGGTCCGTGAGGTGCGTAGTCGCAACCTTCGGCAGGCCCATCGTAAGGGTGCAGTGTACCCCCGCCCCCCCAACGCAGAACGCCGAC
>Ga0105047_10003898_pt1 | contig 26186 bp, 19 predicted proteins | sample MAT04_FD_78384 | JGI IMG/M metagenome (GOLD analysis project Ga0105047, IMG submission 78384) | Freshwater microbial communities from Lake Fryxell liftoff mats and glacier meltwater in Antarctica - MAT-04 (megahit assembly) | ecosystem: Environmental > Aquatic > Freshwater > Ice > Liftoff...
CGTCGTGGGCGTCGTGGGCGTTGTGATTGAGGACTTCGCGCACGAGGTCTTCGGGCAGCTCGGTGACGGCATTGGCCCACTGCTTGGCCCGGGTGACGTCACGGTGGGTGCGGTAGGTGGAGAGCTTCGTCTTGAGCTTGCGGAGCTTGTTCTCGAGCTTCTCGATGGCACGGTCGACAGCGGTGAGGTGATCGGGGCCGTTCGACTTGCAGCGGACGTGGTGCCCGTGACCCTCCAACGTGATCTCGCAGACTTCCTTGTCGTGGATCCGGGGATTCCGCTCTTCGAAGAAGTGGACATCCGCTCGATCCATTTCGAGGAACTTGCCGCCGAGTCGGGAGAGCTTCTCCACGATCAGGTCGCGGTCCCCCTTCTTGATCTCGGTGTGGCGAGCACTCACGTTGATCTGCATCGTTGACCTCCTGTTCCCCTCACCGATGCGGTGACCGGGAGGGAGTTCCGTTGGTCAACTCGACTGTAGAGCAACGGCTCTTCAAAGCGTCGCCGATCTCTTCAGATGGCCTCGATCAATCCGTCTCCGGCTCGCTCCGCCTCGTCGACTCCGCGCCTCGGCTGGGAGTTGCCGCGAGGGTGGCCCCAATGACCCACTCGACCCCTGCCGAACGGAGCGCTGCGGCCACTCCCCCGAGCGAAGCGCCAGTGGTTCGCACGTCGTCGACGACCACAACGACACCGGATCGCAGCGGTCGCAGTGGAGAGAACCGGGTCTCGAGCCGCTCGCTTCGCTGCTTGCCCATCTGGGGGCCTCGGTCGAGGCGTCGCACCGTGGGACGGGCCCGCACCGACAGTGAACGGGCGACGGCCCGGGCGATCAGCTCCGCCTGGTCGTAGCCCCGCTCGCGGCGCCTCGACGGCGACGTCGGCACCCAGGTGACGAGGTCGGCGCGGGAGTCGACGGCCGCGGCCAACATCTTCGCCAGCGGACCCAAGGAGTCGCGGTGGTTGGCGTACTTCAGCCGCCCGATCACCGTACGACCTGCACCTTCGTAGGCGAAAAGCGCAACGCAGCGGTCAAGTCCCAGGAGGTGCTCGGGCTCGGGCGCTGGGCTGAGCAGGGCTGCGCATCGCTCACAGAGCGACGAGCCCACCTCCCGACAGACAGCGCAATGGCGGGGCAGCAGCATGAGGCTCGACGCTACGGAACCGTCGATCGCTGCGGCAGGGGGGACGTCCCCCTTCCCCGGCAGGCCGGCGAAACGCGAAGGGCACCCCCGCCGGCGGATCGCTCCGCCGCCGAGGGTGCCCTCATGGCCGTACCGCGATGTGACCTACAGGTTCTCGAGATCGAACTCGATCGACGACTGCTGGTCATAGCCGACGATCGTCACGAACAGGTTGTACGTGCCAGCAGTGGCATTGGCCGTAGCGGTGACCGAGGCGATTCCATCGGCGCCGGTGATGGCGCTCGGAGCGGACAAGGCAGCGCTCGGCCCAGAGGCGGGCGCCTCGAACGTCATCGTCACTGCGGGCACGCCGTTACCGAACTGGTCCAGCAACCGGACCTTGAACGGCAGCGGGAACGCCGAGCTGACAGCGGCTGACTGCAGGGTCGCCGGATCGAGCGTGTAGCTGTCGGCGTCGCCTGGCTTCACCTGCAGAGTGAAGGTCACTGCGCTTGCCGTCGTCGTCGCGCCGGCAGCCGCTGTGATGCTCGCGGTGCCAGACCTCTGCGGCGCCTTGACCATGATGCTCGTCAGCCCGGCGGCATTGCTGGCCGCGGGAGCCGAGATCGTGCCCGATGTGGGATCGCTGGGGAGCTGAACGTTCGGCGACGTCACGATCGGGACGACACCCGCGACCGGGTTGCCGAACTCATCGGTGACCTTCAGGCCGATCGGGTTGGCGAACGCTGTGTCTACCACCGCGCTCTGGCCGCCTCCGCTGGCAACGGTCACGTTCTTCGCTGCTGCTGCGGTGTTGGTCAGCTTGATCGTGGTCGAGACATCCTTGCCCGCAACCTTGGCCGTCACCTCGTAAGAGCCGGCGATCCTGTTCGGTGTCGCCAGGAACAGCGCGACACCGCTGGCGTTCGTAGTGGCCGAAGCGTTGAACAGCGCCAGTGAGGCTCCGGTGGCCGGCGGGCTGAGGGCCACCTTGGCATCGGCGGCTGGTGATCCGTTGGCGCGGGTCACCTTCACTTCGATGGCCTTGGCAAAGAAGGTGCCGACCACTGCGGATTGCTCGTTTCCAGCGACGACCTCAGCGGTTTTGGGCTGCAGGCCGGCCAGAATGTTCGCCGTTTCTTGAAGCGTGAGCGACTTCGTCCAGCGACCCTTCTGGCACAACACGAGGTGTGTGGCATCACGGCCCGGAGCGGCTCCGGCGCGGCACTTGGTGCCCACCTTGACGACGTCGCAACCGACGGAAGCGATCAGCACTACGCCCAGCAGTGCGACTATCCCTGTTCGTCTCTTGGTTATCAAAACGCACTCCATTCCTGTCATCTCGTAGCCATGGGTTGGCCGACGAGTGGCGCGCCGAGGGCAGCCTCCGAACGCGCTGTCACTTCCAATACCCAGAGCGGTGAAAACAACACCTAGAGCGCGAAAGGATCAGGTGGCCGCGGCGATCAGGGATTGACGGTGAAGGTGTGAATCACTCCGCCGTCGACGGTAGCGACCACCTGGAAGGTCCCGCCGGTGCCGTTGTCGTGCAACTGGGCCTTTGCGATGCCGTCCGCAGCGGAGAGGATCGTGGCCAACTCCGTGCTCGTCGCATCGAACGTGCCGCCGCTGCCCGCATCGATCGGGACGATGGCGTACTGCACCGGCTGGTTGACGACCGGGTTGCCGAACATGTCGACCATCCCGACGTTCAGCGGGTTGTTGACTCGATTGGCGAACTGCAGGTCCGATGCCGGGTTCGCCGTCTGGTCGTCACCAGTGAAGAAGTCAAAGGAGTGGTCGATGGCGCCGGCGATGACGTTCAGGTTGAACGTGGTGGCGACATCGGCGCCGACCACCTGGACGGCAATCGTCACGGTGCCGGCCCTGTTGCCGGTACCGATGGTGGTGGAGGCACGACCGTCGTCGCCGGCATACGCCTCGGCCGGGCCGAGCCACACCCCTGCGGCGGCGGTGGAGAACTGGAACTTCGTGTTCGTGATGGTGTTGCCGAACCGGTCGACGGCCGTAACCACGACCGGGTTGGCGAACTGGGTTCCGGCCGCAGCGGTCTGGCCGCTGCCAGACACGACGGAGATGCTCGACGCCGCTGCCGAGGAGTTGTTGAGGCCGAACACGACGTAGGGGCTGTAGCCGCCGTTAACCGCGGCGGTGACGCCGTAGCCGCCGATCGCGCTGTTGGCGATCGGCGTGAAGCGGGCGATGCCGTTGGAGTCGGTCGCTACGAGGCCACTCGGCGCTGCGATCGACGCTCCGCTGGAGGGTCCGCTGAACACGACGTCGGCGCTCTTGACGACCGACCCGTCCTTGCGGGACACCCGCACCGATACCTCGCCGAACGAGCTGCCGATGCCCGTGGTCTGACCGCCGCCGCTCAGGACCTCGACGGTGGTGGGCCAGGTGCTGATGATGATGTCCGCGGCCTGCTGGATCGTGAGGGAACGCGTCCACTTGCCTTTCTGGCACAGCAGCACATGGGTGGCATCACGACCGGGCGCAGCGCCGGCCCGGCACTTGGTACCGGCGCGGACGACATCGCAACCAGCAATGGACAGCACCATGGCCGCCACGGCGACCACTACGCCAGCTCGACGAACGGACCGATTTGCCATGTTCTGACCTCATCCCGACTGGACGATTCCCCAGCCGGAACCGAACGCAGCGACTGTAGCGCCCGCATTGAGCACGAAACACAACGAAACATAGTCAAAGTACCTATTTGAGCGGCTCAGCCGTTCGACGGGATGGCCATCTCGGGGTTATCGCCGGCCAGCATGCGCTCGGTGTTCCTCAAGACCATGCCCGACCAGTCGGGGTGGGTCAGCACGTAGAACTTGTCGTCGCGCACCGCGGCGAAGACCTGCTCGGCGACGGACTCGGGCGTCAGTCCGTCGGCGATCAGGCCACTGATGACGGACCGCACGATCTCATCACCCTCGCTGGCCTCGGCCGATGCGGCCGCCTGCTCGCCCTCGGTGGGCCGGTTGCGATCCGACAGATGGATGCCGGTCTGCACCCACCCGGGGCACACCACGGTGATGCCGACGGTCGGCGCTGACATCTTGAGTTCGTGGTACATCGTCTCGGACAGCGCAACCACCCCGTGCTTGGCCACGTTGTACGGACCCATGAAGGCCGGCGAGGTCAGCCCCGCCATCGAGGCGGTGTTGATCACGTGGCCGCCGCCGGACTCGATGATGAGCGGGGTGAACACGCCGACTCCGTGGATGACACCCCACAGGTCGACACCGAGCACCCACTTCCAGTCGGCCTCGGTCAGCTCCCAGGTGAGCCCGCCCCCACCGACCCCGGCGTTGTTGGCCGCCAGGTGGATAGCGCCGAACCGGTCCATGGCGGCATCGGCGATCGCCTGCACCTGAGCGCGATCCGACACGTCGGCCCGCACGCCGATGGTCTCGATTCCCTCGGCGTTGAGCGCCGCCACCGACTGGTCGAGCACATCGGATTGGATGTCGGCGATGACCAGACGCATGCCTTCGGCGCCGAAGCGCCGCGCCAGGGCCAGACCGATGCCGGCCGCTCCCCCGGTGATGACCGCCACCTTGCCTGCGAACTCGTCCATGTCGTGCCCCCTTTGTCCCTCGTGCTGAGGAACCAGCGAATCCTACGGCCTCGACGGTGACTCCCGACCGGTGTCGGGACGCGGAACAGCCGCACCCCGGGGGATGCGGCTGCTCGACGGAACGGACCCAGTGACGGGCCGCGAATCAGTAGCGGTAGTGCGACGGCTTGTACGGGCCGTCGACCGGCACGCCGATGTAGTCGGCCTGCTCGGTGGAAAGCTTGGTGAGCTTCACGCCGAGGGCATCGAGGTGCAAGCGGGCGACCTTCTCGTCGAGAAGCTTCGGCAGCACGTACACGCCGACCGGGTAGTCGGCGGTCTTGGTGAAAAGCTCGATCTGGGCGATGACCTGGTTGGTGAAGCTGTTGGACATCACGAAGCTGGGGTGGCCGGTGGCGCAACCGAGGTTGAGCAAGCGGCCTTCGGCGAGCATCAGGATCGAGTGGCCGTCGGGGAAGACGAATTCGTCGGTGCCCGGCTTGATGTTCACCCGCTGAACGTCGCTCATCTTGCCGAGGCCGGCCATGTCGATCTCGTTGTCGAAGTGGCCGATGTTGCCCACGATGGCCTGGTGCTTCATGCGGGCCATGTGCTCGGAGCTGATGATGCCCTTGTTGCCCGTGGTGGTGATGAAGATGTCGGCCGTCGAAAGGACGTCCTCGAGCGTGGTCACCTGGTAGCCCTCCATGGCGGCCTGCAGCGCACAGATGGGATCGATCTCGGTGACGATGACGCGAGCGCCCTGGCCCCGCAGCGACGCTGCGCAGCCCTTGCCCACATCGCCGTAACCGCACACGACGGCGACCTTGCCGGCGATCATGACGTCGGTGGCACGGTTGATGCCGTCGATGAGCGAGTGGCGGCAGCCGTAGAGGTTGTCGAACTTCGACTTGGTGACCGAGTCGTTGACGTTGATGGCCGGGAACAGCAGCTGATCGGCTTCGAACATCTGGTAGAGACGGTGGACACCGGTGGTGGTCTCCTCGGTGACACCGAGAATGGCCTTGCCGACCTCGGTCCAGCGGGTGGGCTCGTTGGCGACGGACTGCTTCAGCAGTTCGAGCACAACCTGCCACTCTTCGCTGTCCTCATCGGTGGGCTCGGGCACGACGCCCGTGGCCTCGTACTCGGTGCCCTTGTGCACGAGCATCGTGGCGTCGCCGCCGTCGTCGAGGATCATGTTGGGACCGCCACCGTCGGGCCAACGCAGGGCCTGATCGGTGCACCACCAGTACTCCTCGAGCGTTTCGCCCTTCCAGGCGAAGACCGGCACGCCGGCCGGCTCGTCGGGCGAACCGTCGGGGCCCACGGCGATGGCGGCGGCAGCGTGGTCCTGGGTCGAGAAGATGTTGCAGCTGACCCAGCGCACGTCGGCGCCGAGCGCAGTGAGCGTCTCGATGAGCACAGCCGTCTGGATGGTCATGTGCAGGGAGCCCATGATGCGGGCGCCCTTGAGGGGCTGGGAATCGGTGAACTCGGCCCGGGTGGCCATGAGGCCCGGCATCTCGTGTTCCGCGAGGTTGATCTCTTTGCGGCCGAATCCGGCCAATGACAAGTCTGCGACTTTGAAGTCCATGGTGTTGCGCTCCCGCGACGACGTGGCCCATTGAAAACCACGTGGTGAATGTGCCCGAGGCGATGTGCCTCGGGTGGTGTGCGCGGCTGGGGTCATCAGACACCGGGTACACAGCAGCCCGTACAGCGAAACACCTTACGGCAAAACGGTCGGCCGGGGCCGCTCAGCGCAGACTCAGCGCGAACTCAGAGCAGAGGCAGCTCGGCCTCAGACTTCGTAGAGCGCGAGGATCGGAACCGGACCCGGATCGATGTCGGCGGCCTGGGCCATCTCGAGCGACACGTACTCACCCAACACCATGAGGTCGAACAGCCGGGCCACCGGCGACGATCCCACGGCCTCGACCTCGAGGACCGCGCCGACGATCTCGTCGCAGATCTCGGTGGTGATGGCCAGTCGCCGCCCGTCCTCGGCCGACTCGCCACCGTGGCCCAGCGTGACGAGGGTGAACACCTGGCGGGTCACGTCACCGTGCTGCGCCCAACCGCACACCTCGTCGTGGTCGAGCCCGGGAATGACGTTGGCAAAGGCCGGCGCCTTGGCGTTGCAGTTGATCGAGGCCTTCCACGAGGCGGTGGCGGCTGCGCCGATCTCGCCGACCCCGTAGATGATGGGCATGGTGCGGCCGATGCGACGGGCCATCTTGAAGGCGACCGACCGCGGCGCCGAGAGCTCCGAGCAGCGGACCTCGAGCTGGGCGATGGCCGCGATCATCTGGTCGACGATTCCTCGAACCAGACCGAGGCCTTCCAGCGCAGCAAGCGCACCGGCGAGTTCGACGACGGTCGAGCGACGAACCAGCGGCGCAACGGCCCCGACCGAGATGAGATGGACCGAGCCGGCTCGAGGGTCGGACAGCATTGCCTCCGCCGACTCGTTGTCGAGGGCGATCACCAATGTTTGCGCACCGGCCCACCCGGGCAATGCGCCACCGACGACGCTGACGATCGGGCAGTCGAGCAGCGGCGCTACAACGGCTTCGATCGCCACGGCCAGCAACCGCGACGAAGCCACGCCCACCAGGACGACCGCCGAGATATCGGGTTGCGGAAGATCCGTGGCGTCGGCAGCGACGAGTGTCTGCCGGACAGCCGATGGCGTCGCCGCGACGGCCCCGAACAGGTCGAGACTGTCGAGTGGTGCGTCGGTCACGACTGGCCGGCGGCCTCGAAGTTCAGCTCGATGCCATCGGCAGCGGCCTTGGCCACGAGACGCTGATCCTCATCGGCGCTGACCGTCTCGGCCTCGTCTTTCAACATGACGGGGATGCCGTCCTTGATGGTGTAGCGACGCTTCAGGCGGGGGTTGTACAGGGAGTTCTCGTCCTCGAAGTAGAAGAGCGGGCCCTTGTCCTCGGGGCAGGCGAGGAACTCGAGAAGACGAACATCGGAGATAGCCATGGCCGACAGACTAGAGCCCCCGACCAGGGGCACACTGCAGTCGGTCGAACTCGGGCCTCACCGCCGCCGTCGCTCATCGTTGTGTGGCGTAGAACTCGACAGTTCTGTCGAGTTCTACGCCACAAAACGGGGAGGCAAGGGAACGAAACGGTGACGAAGGGAACGAAACGGAGAGGAAGGGAACGAAGCCGACGGCCGAGCGAAACGACGGCGCTTCAGATACCGAAGTGGGAACGCACCTCGGCAACGCGCTGCTCGACGTCGGCCGCGGTTGCGGCCTCGAGGTTGAGGCGCAGCAGCGGCTCGGTGTTGGACGGGCGCAGGTTGAACCACCAGTCACCGCCATCAACGGTGAGCCCGTCGAGGCGGTCCTGCGACACACCCGCATAGGCGGCGGCAACCCGCTCGATGACCTCGGCGGTGTCGGGCACGACCGTGTTGATCTCGCCCGACGCGGCATAGCGCTCGTAGGGCTTGCGGAGCTCGGACAGCGTGATGTTGCGGATCGACAACTGCTCGAGCACCAACACCGCGGCAATGAGCCCCGAGTCAGCGCGGTAGTTGTCGGCGAAGTAATAGTGCGCCGAGTGCTCGCCGCCGAAAACCGCACCGGTATCGGCCATGACCTGCTTGATGAAGCTGTGCCCCACCCGCGACCGGATGGGCTCGCCGCCGGCCTCGCGCACCACCTCGGCCACCGACTTCGAGCAGATGAGGTTGTGGACGACCTTGCCACCAGGGTTCTTCTTGAGGATCGAGTCGGCAAGGATGGCCGTGGTGGTCGAGCCCGAGAGCCCAACCCCCAGCTCGTCGACCAGGAAAACCCGATCGGCGTCACCGTCGAAGGCGAGGCCGATGTCCGCGCCGACCTCGAGCACGCGGGCCAGCAGGTCCTTCTGATTCTCGGGCTGGATGGGGTCGGCAGGATGGTTGGGGAAGGTGCCATCGAGCTCGCCGTACATGATCTCGAGATCGAACGGCAAGCTGTCGAACACGGCGGGAACCACGAGGCCACCCATGCCATTGGCGGTATCGGCAACCACCTTGAGCGGCCGGAGCCCCGACACATCGACGAACGAACGCACGTGGTCGGCGAAGGCCGCAAGTACGTCCTGGTGGCCGACGGTGCCCTTGGTGCCGATGGGGTCGAGGCCTTCGGCGGCCCAGTCGCGGATCTGGCTTAGGCCGGAGTCCTCGCCCACCGGGCGGGCGCCCGAGAGACAGAACTTGATGCCGTTGTACTGCGCCGGGTTGTGCGAGGCGGTGAACATCGCGCCGGGAGCGTTGAGTGAACCGGCGGCGAAGTAGAGCAGGTCGGTGGAGCCCAGGCCGAGGTCGACCACGTCGACGCCTTGAGAGGTGGCACCGTCGGCAAAGGCGGCGACCATTTCGACTCCGGACGGTCGCATGTCGCGGGCGACGAGCACCTGGGTGACCGCCGGGTCTTCGCCGACAGCGAACTTGGCGAAGGCGGCGCCGATGGCCCGGGCCATCTCGGCGTCGAACTGGTCGGGCACGGTTCCGCGGACGTCGTACGCCTTGAAGATAGCTTCGAATCTGTTCATGACGCCGCCCATGGTAGGGCGTCGGTCACGACAGGTCGGCAGCGGCGGCCAACGGCGTGTCGAGCCGAGCCAGCTCCTCGTTCGTCAGCTCGTATCCACCGGTATGGGCGACCGACCGGATCCGGAAGAGATCGCGAACCAGGCGCAACGCATCGCGGGCCACGTTGACCGTCGAACGACTGGAGTTGATGACCTCGACCGGCACCTCGGCCAGGGTCAGGCGGTAGCGCTCGACGAGGTGGAACACCTCGACGTCGAACGCGAAGCCATCGATGCGCGAGTGCGAGAAGATCACGGTCGCGGCGTCGGAGCGGAAGGCCTTCAGACCGCATTGCGTATCGCGGTACTGCCCCAAGAGCACGGCAGAAGTGAAGGCGTTGATGATCCGCCCACCGACCTCGCGAAGGCGGCGGGCGGTCACGAGGGTGCGGGTCTCGGTGTGTTTGCGTGAGCCCACCACCACGTCCCACCCCTCCTCGACCTTGGCCATGAGGCCCAGCACCTGATCGGGGGAATACGACAGGTCGGCGTCGGTGAAGGCAATGGTGCGCCCCGACGCCGCCAGCATGCCGGTGCGCACGGCTCGGCCCTTTCCGCCGTTCACCTCGAGCGGGATCACCAGATCGGCGCCCGCCGCGCGCGCCAGCTCTGCGGTGCGGTCGGTGGAACCGTCGTCGACGATGACCAGCTCGAATCCGCCGTCGTTGCGGAGGTGGCCGAGATCGGCCTCGATGCGCGCGATGGTCGCCTCGATGCCTGCCTCCTCGAAGTAGGCGGGAACCACCAGGCTGAGCCGTACCGCACCCGGGGCCGGCTGGCGGTGGCGCGGCCGCCCCTGGTCGGAGCGAACCGAGTGAAACATCATCTGGCGGTAGTAGGCGAGCCGCACCAGGAAAGCACCGAAGAGCGAGACGCACTTGGGGAGGATGACCGCCGCGACCGAGCGCTCGGAGTCGCTCACCAGCAGGCCGAACAACAACACATCGGTCGCGAGCGCCACGAACGCCGCGACCAGGTAGTGCTGCAGGTTGTGGTACCAGCGTCGGGCCGGCTCGGCCGTGTAGGAGATGGCCCGATGCAGCCAGTAGGAAGCGATCGTGGCGATCGAGATGGCCAGTGCGTTGACCACCGCCAACGGCCAAGAGGTTACGGCGGCACCCAGTGCGAGGAGACCGAGATCGATCAGCGTGACGAGGGCCCCGACCGACGCGAATCGTCGGGCAAACCTCACCGGGGATCGTCCTTCGACTCCGGCTCCACCGCCGATGCGGGCGGATCGAGCCGAACGACCGGCGCGACTCCTGGAAGCGGAGGATCGACGAAATCGGTCGGATCGGCGCTCGGACCCGAAGGGTCGGGAACGTACCAGTCGGGTCCGTCGACCTGGCCCGGATGATCGGTACTGATCTCGGGCTCGGGGTCAGACTCGGGGTCGGGCTCGGGGGGCTCGCGGTCACCGAAGAATTCCCCCGCCAGCGGGAAGGCCGCCTTTGGACGGCGAACGACGAAGCCGATGAGCATCACGGCCCCGATGAGCGACAAGAACGCGGCGATGAACTCCATCGACGAATGGCCATAGCTGAGGGTCACACGCTTTGACGTCGGGGTGACCACCATGAAGTTGGGCGTGACCCGGTCGACGCTGTCAGCGCCGTCCGCCGACCAGTTGGGAAAGTACGAGGAACGGATGAGCACCGGCGAACCGACCTTGTCGACATCGAAGCTGATCGAGTCGTTGGTCGTCTTGACGTTGGACACCTTCACCTTTGCGGGCACCCGCTCGGTGTCGACCGGCTCGGCAGCGGAGACCCGCTCCCACTCATCGGGACCCGACGAGGCCCGGAACACGTTCCACTGCGACTCGTCGTTGAACCAGTCGATGGCGGGACGCGCCCAAGAGTAGATGTCGTCCTCGACGTCATCCCACACCACGGGCATGTTCTCGAGCGGTGTCACCAGCTCGACATCGGCGACCTCGAAGACCTGCCAGGGCCCCGATTCGCCGACCTTGGTCAGCCGCGGATCGCCGCTCGCCGCCTGCTTCGAGGCATCCGTGATGGCCATGTAGTACTTCACGCCGAGCATCTGGAGGTGCTTGATGCCCAGATCGAGGTTGAACGGCGAGTACGGCGATGTCTCGAAGCCGAGGTTGCAGTCGAAGCGCTCGGGACGTGACGGCGCCTGGCTCAGCTCGGACTGCACGAGGAAGTGGAACGGCGTGGTGGATGACGCCTCGAAGTAGAGGCCTTCCATCGACCCAATGCAGTGGTCCGTGAAGTACGGCAACAACATGGGGGCCATCGGGGTACCGTACTTGTCGAGGGCGCCGTCGTACTCCCAGAACGCCCGGCCGCAGCCCTCGTCGCGGCCGACGGTGCGCATCATGTCGATCATTCCGAAGTACTCATCGGAGCTCGTGGTATCGAGCGTGGTGATCACTTTGGAGGGATCGTTGGGATCGGCCACCGAGACTTCGTTGCCCGGTTTGGCCTCGAGGCCTTGGAAGTTCCACTTGGCCCAATCCCTCACAGGGATCACGTACGTCGATTTCAGGCCCAACCACTGGTAGGCCTGCACGCCGGTCACCGGGTCGGCCGGCTGGAGCGTTCCGCCGGGTAGCGAACGAAGCGTCATGCCCATTCCCGCCCACATGACCACCATGGCCAAGCCGGTGACCGCGATCGACACGGTCGGATGGGGATCGACCCATCTCCCCCGGAACACGAGCACGAGGGCCTTGATGAGCAGGGCCACACCTACGGCCGCGAGCAGATAGATGCCGAGGTAGTAGAAGGGAAGGACGCGGGCATTCCAGAAGCGATGCTGGGGCATGACCACGAAGGCGATGGCCGCGGTGCTGGTGATCAACGTGAGCCAGACACCGGCCCGCACCACCATGACCAGCGACAGCACGACGCCGACGGCGGCGAGGATGAAGAAGAACTTGCCGTTCCACATGTTGGGATCGTCGGCGGTGCGCGGGTACAGCGGCAGCAGGCTTCGCTTCATCGCCTCCCAATTGGTCGTGGTGGTGATGGCTGCGCAGCTGGTCTCGCCCACGGTCGCGCCGACACCGCGCAACGCGTTCACCACCTTGACCCGAGCCCAACTCTGCGGCGTGATCTCGACGCCGAGCTTCTCCCAGCCCATGTCGTTGAGGAACGAGCTGCGTCCGTAGAACGGCAGGTACCACCACAGTGCCATCAGGCCACCGCTGAACCCCACCGGCAACGCCCACTTGAAGGTGGCGAGCCGGGGTCGGAGTGCCACCAGGAAGATGGCACCAGCGGCCATGAAGAACAACCCGGGAATGACGTGGCACAGCATCGCTAGCGCCACGAGCAGCGATGCCCGGGCCCGGTAGCGACCAGTGCGGATGCCCATGGCGATGGCGCCGAGCGCAAACAGGCTGAGCGTGATCGACATGGAGAAGGCGAACTCGCCGGCCATGGTCGACGCCACGTTGCCGCCATAGATGTGGAACAGCGACTTGTCCATGAGGAACGCCACCGAGGCAACGGCGCCGAGCTCTGGCCCGGGCCGGCGCAGCGACATGGCCTTCAACATGAACCACACGCCGGCGGGGAACCCGACGATGCCCGATACGGCCACCATCTTGAAGGCGATGTTGTAGTCGATGTCGATGCTCAGCAGCGGGACGAAGATGCAGGCCGTCCAGCCGAGGAACCTGACGAGGCGCGACGTGTGCCGACGAAGTTCCCAGGCCAGGTAGGCCGCCGCTCCCACGATGAGCAGCGCCCCGAGGACACCGAGAAGCGAGCTCGTCGAGACGAACCCCACGTCGAGCGCCACGATCAGCAACGATGGGATGACCATGTAGAAGGTGTAGGCCGGGAAGCCGGCATACCAATCGGTCGTCCACCCCGTCACCCGGAAGTTCGGCAGCAGTTCGTCACGCAGGTACGCGGGCCCCCAGACGTGGGCACCCATGTCGCCACCTGTCGGGGTGGTGTTGCGGAAGATCAGCTCGGGGTGGGCCACCCAGAAGATGTAGATGCAGCAGGCCGCAACGACCACGAAGCTGAAGCAGCGCGAAACGAACTGCCAATTGCGCTCCTCGTCAGTGAGGTCCCCGTCGGGGGGCTCCCCGCCCCCGAACTCCTCGACAGCGGGGTCGTCGCTTCGGAGGTCGCCGAACGGCTCGACCTCGTCGTCGATCAGCACCGCTGAAGATGTTGCTACCGGCTCCATCGGAGAACCGGCGGTGGTGGCGTCCCCGTCCGGGGAGAGGGGATCTTGGCCGTCCATCAGGGCATCATCGTTTCATGTCCGGGCGTTGCGTCAACGGCAACGCGACCCTGAGAACCCTGGGTCAGCGACTTGCCAGGTCCCGCCGGTAGCGGGTTGGCGAAGAACTCAGATCGGCCAAGATACCACCGAGCTGGACCGGAGCACCGCCGCGGTGCCAACTGCGCGTATCGCAATTGGAACACGACCGCATGGTCAGTTCCTCCCCGTCGATCAAGAGGTTGATCTCGACCACGGATTGTCCACAGCCGCTGCACGCGACTTCTGGGGGATTCGACCGAGACGTACGGGTCGCATCCTGCGCTCCCGTCGGTCGACTCTGGTTCTCATTCATTGTGGGGCATTCTCCTCGACTGTGTCGGCCCCTACCGATCGTCGTGGACGAGCCCTCGATGAGGTGCCCGCCTCAGAATGAGCACAAAGAACTAAGCCAGGAAGTCACGACCCAACCTGAGGCGATATGCCCACATAACGGCATTCTCCCGCACTACCGCTCGATGAGCAGCTTGACCACTGTTCCGGCGTTGAACGCGACGTGGGCGACCACTGCCGGCCCGAGGCGCCCCGAACGCTGGGCGAGGAGCGCCGCGGAGACCCCGAACAGCGCCAAACCGATGAACTGCAATGGCTGAAAGTGCAGCGCGCCGAACAGCAGCGACGAACCCACCACTCCCCACGCGGGGCTCAGCCGACCGAGGGCCCGCATCAGCACGCCGCGGTAGAGGACCTCTTCGACCACCGGCGCCATGAGACAGGCCATCACGACGAACAGGATCGTGCCGACAGTGCCCGGGGCCGAGTCGGCCAGCTCCCGTGACGCCTTCTCGAGCGCGTCGAAGTCGGAGCCGAAGAGCCGAAGCAACGGCCAGTAGATGACCGGCAGGACGGCGAACTGCATGCCGAGTCCCACGACGATGCCGAGCGGGACGTCGAGTGGTCGCATCTCGAGGCCGAGGTCGTGGACCGGACCCCCGCCCAGACGCTGGGTGAGCAGCACGGACCCGACGAGGCTGAAGATCCAGAACGGGATCAGTGCGGAGACCTGCGCTGTGATGGGATACGGGTCGCGCCACCCGCCGATGCCGATCACCAGCCCTCCGCCGATCAGCAGAACCAGGTGGGCGCCCACGACGAGCCCTACCGCATGGGAGATCCCCCACTGCGGACGGCTGCCCGCTTCGGAGGCCGGGGTCACGCCGACATGAGTCGCGCGCCCGTCCCGATCGTGGCGACGTTGCGGCGATCGCGGCACTCCCAGCCCCGGGGCACCCGGAGATGATCGGCGTGATCCGCGCACATGTCGTGCACCATCGGATGCGCCTCGTTTTCGAGGTCGTCCACCCACACCACGCCCTCCGCATAGGAGTAGCTGAGAGTCGCTACAGCGTGACGGTGACAACCTGGTCGGGCACAGATCCTGCTCATCGCCCATGACCGTAGCGTCGGTGCACCCGATTTCCGCGTATCCCATCGACACGCCGGCTGAGAACCGCTCAGTCCCGAGTACGTAACAACCGAGAAGCCTTCTAGGCTGTGACGATGGCTGTTGAGCCCCCTCCCCCCGGCAACAAATCCCCCAATCCCCAACGTCCTCTCTCGAAGATGGACCAGGGTCTCCCGCGATGGGCTTTCTGGGTCATTCTCGTGATCGTGCTCGGCGCACTGCTCGCCTCGACCCGTATCGACACCTCGACGGGCAAGAAGATCGAGTACAGCCAGTTCATAGCCGACGTTCAGGACGGCAACATCAAGACCGCGACGTGGGACAACTCCGACGCCTCGATCACCGGCACCTTTACCAAGGGCGGTGAGACCTTCGAGACCACCGGCCCGCCCAGCCCCGACGAAGCCACCATGAAGATCCTGCGGGAGAACACCGAGCTCAAGTTCGAGACCTCCCAACCCGGCATCCTCGGCCAGTTCCTCCCACTGCTCCTTCCCATCTTGTTGTTCGTGGGCATCTTTTTTTGGATGCAACGCCGGGCTCAGGGCCAGATGAGCGGCATCATGTCGATCGGGCGCAGCAAGGCCAAGACCTACTCCAGCGAGCGCCCGGCGACGACCTTCGCCGATGTCGCCGGCTACGAAGGGGTCAAGCAGGAGATCCGCGAGGTCGTCGACTTCCTCAAGGAACCCGAGCGTTTCGGCGAGATCGGTGCCCGCATCCCCAAGGGCATCCTGCTGGTCGGTCCCCCCGGAACCGGCAAGACACTCATCGCTCGCGCCGTGGCCGGCGAGGCCGGGGTTCCGTTCCTCTCGGTGTCGGGCTCTGACTTCATGGAGATGTTCGTCGGAGTCGGTGCCAGCCGGGTCCGAGATCTGTTCGAGTCGGCCCGCAAACTGGGCCGGGCCATCATCTTCATCGACGAGATCGACTCGATCGGCCGCAAGCGCGGCGCTGGGGTCGGCGGCGGCCACGACGAGCGGGAGCAGACGCTCAACCAGATGCTCAACGAGATGGACGGCTTCGAGGCCACCGAGGGCATCGTCATGATCGCAGCGACGAACCGGCCCGACGTCTTGGACCCGGCCCTGCTGCGTCCCGGACGCTTCGACCGCCAGGTCGTCGTGCCGCTGCCAGAGCTGTCGGACCGCAAGCAGATCCTCGACGTGCACGTCCGCCACAAGCGGCTCTCCCCCGACATCGACCTCGACGTCGTGGCCCGCGGCACGCCGGGCATGAGCGGTGCCGAGTTGTCGAACCTCGTCAACGAGGCCGCCCTGCACGCCGTGCGCGACTCCAGCCAGTCTATTCGCAACGTCGACTTCGAGTACGCCCGCGATCGCGTACTCATGGGTGCCCGTCGCGAGTCGATGGTGCTCTCCGACAAGGAGAAGAAGCTCACGGCGTATCACGAGGGCGGTCACGCCGTGTGCGCCGCCGTGCTCGAGCACACCGATCCCCTCCACAAGGTGACCATCATTCCCATGGGCATGGCCCTCGGTGTGACCATCTCGCTTCCCGCCGAAGATCGCCACAGCTACGACCAGGCGTACCTCGAGGACTCCATCGTCATGGCCATGGGCGGTCGCATCGCCGAGCGCCTCGTGTTCGGCGTCGTGTCCACCGGCGCCAACAACGACCTCGTCGTCGCCACCGAACGGGCCCGCAAGATGGTCCGCGAATGGGGCATGAGCGAGAAGATCGGACCGATGGCCTGGGGTTCACAGAACCAGGTGTTCCTGGGCGAAGACCTGATGAGCACGCGGGACTACTCCGACGACACCGCCCGGGTCATCGACCAGGAGGTCGAGAAGATCCTGCGTGACTGCGAGCAGCGTTGCATCGAAACCCTCACCAAGTATCGCCCGGGCCTCGATGCGGTGGCCAAGGCCCTGCTCGAGACCGAGACGATCAACGGCGCCGATGTCGACCGGCTAATCGCCATCTCCCGGGGCGAGGCTCCGCCGGCGGTGTCGACACCCGAGCCTGCGCCAGTAGCAGCGGCGCAGTACCCACCGCCGCCTCCGGCACCAGCGCCGCCGAGGGTTCCCTCGCTCGGGGCCATCAAGCCCCCGCCATTCGCCGCTCCCCCGGCGTAGGACAGGCCAGCCAGAGTCCCCCACGCCCAGCCGAGGAGCAAGCCGACGAAGCGCAGCGAGCCGGAGACGCAGCGAAGCGAGCCGGAGACGCAGCGACCGAGGCCATCGAGTCAGTGGCCCTCGCAGCCGCCATCGGGAACCGAGCCGGGCTCGCGCAACTCGGCCACGGCGGCCCAGAGGTGGGTGGCGGAGGTCGAGCCCAGAAACGACCGCTGCACGACGCCCTGGGCATCGCAGATCACCACCGTTGGCACCGCCGTGATGTGGTAGCGGTCGTGTAGGTCCTTGTCGGCGCCGTACTCGATCTCCATGGTCGCGACAGCCCCCGATTCCAACACGGCCACTTTGGCGGCGACAGCGGCACAGGTGTCGCAGGTGGCCGACGTGAAGACGATCACCAACCACGGCTGGGGCGGGCTGCCGAAATCGTCGCGGTCGATCTGGTCAGGGGCGACGTGATCGACGGGCTGCGCCGGCGGATCGGGGCGCCGCCGTTGAACGATGAGCGCCACGCCGATCGCGACGATCACCATCGGAAGGACGATGAGCAATCGATCCATACTCAGCTCCCGCCGGCCGCCGCCAACGGCGAGACGGTGTCGAGCTGCGCAATCGGTACCCACTGGGCCAGATCGGATCGAGCGACTGACGTCGCCCGGGCCGAGACCACAACCGGGTTGGACGAGTCCACGGTCAAACCGACCGGCGCCCCGGCGGGGATCGCTCCGGCCAGGTCGACGGCGAGGGACGCCAACGGCGGAACCTCGAGCTGCTGCTGCACGGCCACGGTGGCACCTGCCGCGATCACGGAGATGTCGACCAGCGCAATAGCGTCGCGGGCCGGGTTGGCGATCACGATCACCGACTGGCTGTCGGGGGCGGGATCGGCCGAAGTGATGAACCAACGCGTGGCCTGGGCAGAAGACGCCGACGTCGACGACAGGCCGGCCGTCACGGTGGGACGACCACCGGCGCTGCCATCGCCTCCGGCGCCGTTGATACCCACCCGCTTGGTCACCACGACGCCGTCGCCATCACCGTCATCGACCTGAATCCACCGCAGGACATCCGGCGAGACCCTGGCCTCGGCCGTCAGGTCGATGGTGGCATACCGGCGAGCGGGAACGTCGAGGAGGAACGGTTCGGGAAAGGACTCGGGTGGCGTGTCGTTGGGTACGACCGAGACTGACACGGTCGTGTCGTCCTCGGACGGGTTGAACACCACCAGTTGCTCGGTCACGCCGGCTCCGCCGAACGAATCGGCGAAGACCCAGCGGTTGGCCGCAGTGGTTGCGCCGGCCTGGAGGCGCAGACCCGAGCCCGTCGGAGCGCAGTCGTCGTCGGCGGTGTTCTCGGTGGCGAAGCAGGTCTGGGCCAGCTCGGCGATTACCCGGCCGCCCCGCGCTTGCACGGCGAAAGCGAATTGCGACCGACGCTGCGCCGCCTCCTCATTGAGGTCCACCATGCGTGAACTCTTCGCCGGCACGATGATGCCCCGTAGCGACTTGGGCACCCGCACTCCTCCGTCATCGAGGGAGGTGCGGATGTCGACGCTGGCGTCGGTGGGAAACGGGTTGAGGAGCCAGACACGTGCGGTGGCCCCGAGCTGGGTGTTGGCTGCGGCGAAGTACGACTCGGTACCAGCGTCGGTGACACACTCGCTCTGGTCCGAGGCGTCCGCCGAGAACAAGCGGTGGGCGACGGTTGCGGCGCCACCCTCGATCTCGACGGTGGCGCCGCCGACATCGGGGGCCAGGTCGGCCATCGCCACGATCTGTTGGGAGTGCGCCGGAACCTCGATGGTGCTGGTGACGGTCTCCCCCGACGTGGTCCGGTACCCGGTGACATGGGCGGTCACCGCTGCGTCGGGAGTCATGATGATGAGCTGGTGGGTGACGGCCTCGGCGGTGGCGGCACCCGCAGCGGCGCAGTACCAGGTGGACGCAGCGCGATCGGTGTCGAGCGCGGCACCGACGAGCGGGGATACGGCATCGGGGGTGACGCGGTGCGGGTCGTCGAGACGGGTGAGCAGCAACATGGCCGCCACCACCACGATGACGATCGGGAGACGGCGGATCATGATGACACCTCGCGAGGACGGCGACGGGTCCAGAACACGAGCCCGACCATCGCCGCCTGCAGCAGATGGAGCACCACCTGCGACAGCGGGGTCGAATAGGACAATGTGGCGTTTCCAGCGGACCCGGCGTCGTAGCGACTCGCCCAGCCGAACACCTCGTCGGCCGCGATCTCGTCACCGTCCACCGCCGCGCTCCAGTTGCTGTCGGTCTCGCTCAGCCACACCAGCGAGTTCCCGGCCTCGATGTCGGCGTCGAACCCGGTGGGTGGGTGACCGGTTGCGTCCCACGGCGTCACCTCGAGCGAGGCGGCGAACGGAGAGAACGTGGAGGTTTCATCCCCGGCGCCATCGGCGGGAAGGGCGGCAGCGTCCTCGCTCGACAGCGTCGACCGAACGGGGAGCGCCACCAGGTTCTCGTAGGCATCGATCCCCGGGGCCACTTCGAGTCGGGCCATATCGAACTGCTGGTCGAGTTGCTCCTCGAGCAGCGGGTCGATCTTCAACACGGTGGTGCCATAGGGAAGTGGCGCCAGACGCTGCTCGACGATCACGTAGCGGATGCCGTACGGCGCAAGGGCGGCTCCCAGCCGGCTGCTGCCCCCATCGGATGCCGATTCGAGCACCTGGCGAAGCGACCGCTCCGCCGGTCCGATTGGCGGGGGGAACAACGACGACCAGGTGGGCCGAACTCCGTCCGTGAGAGCGAACTTCATGCCCTCACCGAACTCCCAACCCCGCAACGACAACGCGTCGGCGTCACCGATCCACAGGGTTCGCTCGTTGGGAATGGCGGTCTCGGGACGGATCGGAGCCAGTGCCCGGTCGATATCGCTGACCGGCGCCAGCCACCGCCCGCCCAGGAAGTCGACGACCAGTGGCAACGACGACACCGACACGGCAACCACTGCGAGGACGGAGAGCAGCTGACGCCAACCGAACGATCCCCCGACGACGTCAGAGCGGAATGCCTCGACGACGAGGGCGACCCCGAACATGGCGCCCACCGCGGCGATCGACAACAGCACCTCGGGCGGCGGCAACGCTATGGACGGGGCGAGCCGTCCAGCTGCGACGACGAAACCCAGCGAGACCACAATGAGCACGACCGACAAGACCGCCCATCGGAACCGCTCGTTGGACGCGATGAGCACCGCTATCGCCGAGGCCGCCAGCAGCCCGACGGTGACGTAGCCACCGTGAGATCCGGTGTCGAAGAAGACGGCGCGATCGAACCCGATCGGGGCCAACCGCGACGGGCTACTCCCGGTGAGCACCGCCCACCTGTTGGACGAGGTGAGCACCGACACCGTCCACGGCAAGTGCAGTCCCGCCGATAGCGCCAGTCCCCCGCCGACCACCATCAGCGCCTCGAGCGGGCGACCGTCGCGGTCGAGCAGCGAAAGGGTCGAGATGACCAGCACCGCCACGACGATCGTCACCAACGCCGTGACCGGCGCCACGGTGGTGGCAGCGAACAGCACGAGACCCAGCCCGCCGATCTGGCGCAGCACCGAGCCGGGGGCGGGAACCGCGGTATCGAACGGCGCCCAGCGCCCCGAACGAGCGATGCGTCCCAACAACGAAGGCACCGCGGCGTACACCACCAATGCCTGCCACCGCCCCTCGGCGATTGCGTTGTACGGCAGCGGGTTGACCAGGTAGGCGAGCAGCGTGGCAGCGCGGGCCGGCATCGACGCCGAGCCACGCAGCAGACGCCACGCAGCCACCGAACCCAACGGCAGGGGCGCCAGGATGAGCGCAGTGCGAACGAAGCCGGTCGAGCCGAAGGTGATCAGGTTGCCGAGCCCTGCGACCAGATTGATCGTGGGCGCACCGCCCCCGTGACCCAGGCCCACGCTGCGCCAGCCCGACCACCACTCGCGCAGCAGTTGCGAGGGCGACCCGATTGGCACGAAGTCACGTATGGCGGGCACCCCGCCAGAGATGAGCGTTCTCGACCCGATGAGGAGCACGATGGTGACGCCAACGGCGACGCCGAGGCTCCAGAGTCCGCCGGCCGGGTCGACTCCGTCACCACCGGAGCGGTTGCGCGCCGCGGCGGCGAGGGTGGCAGCCATGTTGCGGTTTCCGGAGGTACGCGAGCGGACGAACGTCGTGAGCCGGACACTGCCCTTGATCTGGAGTCGACGGATCTCGTGATCGGCGGTGCGCCGAGAACGCTTGACTGCACCGCGCAATCGCAACGTCGCCGGCAGATGGATCACGTTCCAGCCGAGGGCGGAGGCCACGTTGCGGGCGTCGGCGAAGTGGCCGCGCACCGTGGCGCCGAGCATCTCGAGGATCGCCAGGATGATTGCCTGGGGCGCGATGCGCACCAGGTGGACGGGGCTGTAGCACGCCGCGATGATCCGGGCCTGGTGACGCAGTGACAACCGATGGCTCGAGCGCGGATCGCCGACCTCGGAATCGGCTCGGTGGCGCACGACCGCCGCCGGCATCACCACGGTTCGCCCGCCGGCGATGCGCGCCCGCCAACACAGGTCGAGGTCTTCGCCCGATCCGTCGATGTCGGTGGAGAAACCCCCCAGATCGGCGAAGAGGTCGCAGCGGACCAGCATGGCGGCGCTCGAAACCACGAACGTCTCGCGCACCGCGTCGTGCTGGGCCTGATCGAGCTCATTGATCTCGGCGATCGGCCAGGCGAAGCCGAACTTGTCGACGGAGGCTCCGACACTTCGGAGGTGATCGGGGTGATCCCAGTCGACGAGCTTGGCGCCGACGATCCCGGCGTTGGAGCGGAACGCCTCTTCGACCATCGCCTGCACGGCGTCGGGTCCGAGCTCGACATCGTCGTGACAGAAGAGGTAGAACGCGGCGCCCTCGATGGTGCCGAGGACAGAGTTGGCCGCCACGGCGAAGCTGGGCGAATCGATGCGTTTGACGAAGGCGTTGGGCAGGACCGCAGCGACCCGCTCGGTGGGGTCCCCGCCGACGCGGCGTCGACGACCAGGGTGGTGAGGTTGGCATACTCCTGCGCCGTCACCGATGCCAGCATCGCCTCGAGCGAGTCACCGGGATTGCGGGTGATCACCACCGCCACCACCGCCGGCAGACCGACGCCGACCATGGCGGGCACGGCGTCGGGAGCCACGTCGTAGCCCTCGACGAACGGGGTGGAATCGGGGCTCCAGTCGTCGGGACCGGCGCTGTCGATCGGCCCGGGAGGCCGGGACGTGGCGACGTCAGGGGCGTTTCGGCGGCGAGAAGGCATCAGGGAGAAGGGGCCCCACTCGATCGGTGCGGCGAGAGACAATGGTAGTTCACCACTCACCCCGATCCGCCGGGCGCGGCGGATCGAACATCGCGCCATAGACTCCCAGGACTATGAGCCGTCCCCGTCTCCGAGCCGAGTTCTGTACCCGGTGAGAGCACTCATCACTGGCGCATCCGGTTTCGTCGGCCCGCACCTCGTCGACCACCTCCACGCCAGCGGAGACGAGGTCACTGCGACGGACCGATCGAGCGGCCTCGACATCTCCGACCTCGGTCACCTCACCGACATGTTCAGCACCGTGAGGCCCGAGGTCGTCTACCACCTCGCCGGAGACAGCGACGTCGGGGGATCGTGGAATCATCCACTCGACACCTTTCAAGCCAATGCCGTGGGCACCCTCAACGTGCTCGAAGCAGCTCGCAGCGCTGGGGTGAAGCGCGTCGTCTCCATCGGTAGTGCCGACGTCTACGGCAAGGTCACCCCCACCGAACTGCCGCTCACCGAGGCCTCCGAGCTGCGCCCGACCAGCCCGTACGCCGCTTCGAAGGTGGCCGCCGACTATGTCGGACTTCAGGCCTTCCTGGGGTACGGCGTCGAGGTCATCCGGGTCCGGGCCTTCAATCACATCGGTCCCGGGCAGAGCGACCGGTTCGTCGCCCCGGCAATCGCCTTGCGCATCGCCCAGAACGAGCTCGACGGCACCACCGACGTGCCGGTCGGCAATCTCACGCCGCGTCGCGATCTCACCGACGTCCGAGACGTCGTGCGGGCGTACCGCCTCTTGGCCCGGCATGGCGCGGGCGGCGATGTCTACAACGTGTGCAGCGGCCACGCCGTCGCCATCGGCGACCTCGCCGACCGGCTCATCAAGATGGCGTCTCACCCCATGACGCTCGTCGACAACCCCGATCTGCTGCGGCCCGTCGACATTCCCGTGCTCTTGGGCGACAACACCAAGCTGTGCCGCACCACCGGGTGGGCTCCCGAGATCGCCATCGAGACCACGCTCGGCGACCTCATGGACGATTGCCGTGATCGGGTTCGCGCCGCCTAGAAACGGCTGCCGGTCAACCGGCGCCGGATGGGCCGTGCACTAGTGTGACGGTCCTGTTTATCGGGAGCTTGAACCTATGACGAAACGCGCGCTCATCACCGGAATCACGGGCCAGGACGGTTCGTACCTCGCCGAGTTCCTACTCGACCAGGGCTACGAGATCTTCGGCATGGTCCGTCGCTCGTCCACGGTCACCTTCGAGCGAATCGCGCACCTGCAGGACAAGATCACCATGGTCTATGCCGATCTGCTCGACCAGGTGTCGATGATCGAGGTGCTGCGGGTGCACCAGCCCGACGAGGTGTACAACCTCGCGGCGCAGTCGTTCGTGCCCACCTCGTTTTCCCAGCCGGTGCTCACCGGTGAGGTGACCGCCCTCGGCGTCACCCGCATCCTCGATGCCATTCGCATCGTCAATCCCGAGATCCGCTTCTACCAGGCGTCGTCGTCGGAGATGTTCGGCAAGGTCGTCGAGGTGCCCCAAAAGGAGTCCACCCCCTTCTACCCCCGCAGCCCCTACGGCGTTGCCAAGCTGTACGGCCACTGGATCACCATCAACTACCGCGAGTCCTACGACCTGCACGCCAGCTCGGGCATCCTGTTCAACCACGAGTCGCCCCGCCGTGGTCTCGAGTTCGTGACCCGCAAGATCAGCTACGCCGTCGCCAACATCAAACTGGGCAACCAAAAGGAGCTGCGGCTCGGCAACCTCGAAGCGCAGCGCGACTGGGGCTTCGCCGGCGACTACGTCAAGGCCATGTGGGCCATGCTGCAGCGGGACTCCCCCGACGACTACGTCGTTTCCACGGGCGAGACCCACAGCGTTCGCGAATTCTGCGAGATCGCCTTCAATCAGGCTGGGCTCAACTGGGAGGACCACGTCGTGGTCGACGAGGCGTTCTTCCGTCCGGCCGAGGTCGACCTCCTCATCGGCGATCCGGCCAAGGCCGAGGCCGAGCTCGGCTGGAAAGCCGAGACCACCTTCGACCAGCTGGTGCGCACCATGGTCGACGCCGATCTGGACTTCCTCCAGGGCAAACTGCGCAGCATCAGCTGACGCCATGATCACCACTCTCGCCGGCGGCGTGGGCGCAGCGCGCATGCTCCGCGGTGTCGTCGCCGCCTTCGGTCCCGAGAGCGATTCGCCGGTCGCGTTGACCGCTGTCGTGAACGTCGCCGACGACGAGGTCCTGCACGGGCTCAGCATCTCCCCCGACATCGACACGGTCGCGTACACACTCGCCGGTGCCATCGATCCCGTCCGGGGTTGGGGACTCGCCAACGAGACGTGGACCGCAATGGAGTCGCTGCGGCGCTACACCACATCGACGGGCCGCAGCGACCTCGGATGGTTCAACCTCGGCGACCAGGATCTCGGCACTCACCTCTACCGCACCTCGCGACTGGCTGAAGGTGCTCCTTTGTCGGAAGTCACCGCCGAAATGGCTGCGGCCTGGTCGCTGCCCGTCACCCTGATCCCCGTTACGGACCAGCGGATGGCGACCCGCCTGGTGACGAACGACGCCGAGTTGGCGTTTCAGGAGTACTTCGTACGGGAGCAGCACAGCGTGGCCGTCACCGAGGTGCGCTTCGCCGGCTCCGATTCGTGCCTGCCTGCGCCCGGAGTGCTGAACGCCATCTCGGGCGCCCACGCATTGCTCATCGCCCCGTCCAACCCGATCGTGTCCATCGGGCCGCTCCTTGCCGTTCCCGGTATCCGCCAGGCCGTCACCGCCCGCCGCGACATCACCGTGGCGGTGTCGCCCATCATTGGGGGGGCCGCCCTCAAGGGGCCGGCTTCGCGGCTGCTCGTCGAACTGGGTCACGAGTCATCGGCACTCGGTGTGGCCCGCATCTATCGCGACATTGCGGCCATCATGGTCATCGACGAGGTCGATGCCGCGCTGGCGCCCCAGATCGAGGATCTCGGCATGCGCTGTGTGGTGGCCCCGACGATCATGGTCGACCGCGACGCTGCGGCGAACCTGGCCCGGATCGCCATCGAAGCCGTTCGGTCCAGCCGACCGTGAGGAGCGAGACGTGAGCCGCTTGGAAATATTCGGGGTCGAGGGCATCGGCGAGATCGGTCGCGCCGCCGATCTGGCGGGCATCATCTGCGGGGCCGTCGACCTGGCCGACAACGACGTCGTGATCGTGACGCAAAAGATCGTGTCCAAGGCCGAGGGCGCAATGGCCGAGGTGGATGCCGGCGACCCCCTCAGCCACAAGCCGTTGGTGGAGCGCGAGTCCCGCCGCATCCTGCGCCGGCGCGGTGAACTGATCATCAGCGAGACCAAGCACGGTTTCGTCTGCGCCAACGCCGGCATCGACCTGTCCAACGTCGACCGGGGTTGGGCGGCACTGCTGCCCGAGGATCCCGATCGTTCGGCGCGCCGCATTCGTGACGGCATCCGCGGCACCACCGGGATCACCGTCGGCGTGATCGTGTCCGACACCTTCGGGCGTCCGTGGCGGCGCGGCGTGACCGACGTGGCCATCGGCGCAGCAGGGATCATTCCCGTGCTCGACCTGCGCGGCACCCAGGATTCCTACGGGCGCGAGCTGATGGTGACCGAGGTCTGCATCGTCGACGAACTCGCCGGCGCCGCCGAGTTGGTGATGGGCAAGGCGACCGGAACCCCCGTTGCCGTAATTCGCGGCGTCGACCCGGCCTGGTTCACCGACAACGGCGGCGTCCTCACCGACGTAGTCCGCTCCCCCGCCGACGACCTGTTC
>Ga0105047_10003899_pt1 | contig 26185 bp, 28 predicted proteins | sample MAT04_FD_78384 | JGI IMG/M metagenome (GOLD analysis project Ga0105047, IMG submission 78384) | Freshwater microbial communities from Lake Fryxell liftoff mats and glacier meltwater in Antarctica - MAT-04 (megahit assembly) | ecosystem: Environmental > Aquatic > Freshwater > Ice > Liftoff...
CGCTGCCCACCGAGCCGCCGCCCGCGGGGACGGCGGTGCCGCCGGCGGAGACGATGGGAGGCGGTGGCGGAGGAGCCACGCTGGTCGCAGGTTGCACCACGCTGGCGGGTGGTGGCGGTGGCGCGGCCACGGAGGGGGCGGGCTGAATTACGCCCGAAGGTGGCGGCGGCGGCGGCGGTGGCGCGACCACGGTGGTTGCCGGCTGAACTACCCCGGAAGGGGGCGGCGGGGGAGGAGGTGCGACCGGATTGGTCGGCGGAAGCACCGTGCGTCCGTCCGCCTGCACTCCGCTGATCGTCTCGACGCCGTTGACCTTGTTCACGCCCTGCGCGTCGCTTTTGGTGCCGGTCACGATTCCGCCGCTCGCGGCGGCGTTCCCGGTTTCGATGCGCTTCACGTTCGCGACCGCGTCCTCCTTCACGCCCTTGATTCCCTCGACGGCCGCGGCCGGCGGACGCGGTTCCTGGGCGACGGCGAGGCCGCCCAGACAAAGGCAGACCGGAAATACCCAGCGAGCAGATTGGTTTTTCATGGGGTTCGTTTTTGGATGCTCTTCACAAATTCCGTCTCGACCCGCTGTTCGTATTGGGCGAGCGCGCCGGGTTCCTGATGCTCCGCGAGGTAGCGGAAAATCTGCCGCGTCCGCTCGGCGTACGGCCGCCACTCTTCCTCCGCGGCGCCATTCGTTTTGAGGAGATACGTCGCGTAATAGTGCGCCTTGCCGAGCATTTCGCGGACGGCCCGCGTGACCTTCGCGTCGTCGCCGTGAGCCTTCGCGGTTTCCTGCAAGAGCTCGGTCAGGTCGGTGATCGAGCCGGCGACATCGAGCATCTCGAGCCGCGCCTTGGCCTTGGCGAGCCGGATCTGATGCCGCACCAGCGGCTGCTCGTCGGTCGGCAGTTCCTTCGTGAGCGTTTCGTATTGCTCGACGATCTGCTCCCAGTCCGGCTCCTTCGCGCGCTCCATCTCGCGGATCTTCGCCACATGGACGCGCGCCTTCTCCCGCGCGATCTGGTTCTGCCCCTCATTGAAGTGGTAATAGAGCACGGCCACCGGGAAGAGCAGCCAGAGCAGGGTGAAAAACTTTCTCATCGTGCGGCCACGGTTGTAGAGGCGGCTCTGTCCGCAGGACGTGCCGCCTGTGGCATGGGAAGAGGGATGGACGTGCTGCTCGGCGAAGAAGCAGGCGGCACGTCGCCGCGCGACAGAGCCGCCTCTACACTCGGGCCTACTTTCCAATCACTGCCAAAGTATTCCAGCGCGACCGGGATCAGCGCGTAAATCGCGGCCCCCACGGCCATCGCCAGGACGGCCCACTCGGCGAGGGTCAGGCCGCGTTGCGCCAAAGGCGCAGTGACCACGAGATCGCCCAGCGCGGTGGTCGCGAGGTGTTTCTCGTTCACGTCGGCGTAGGTGCCCATGAGGTCCGTGGCCAGCTTGCGCAGGGTGTCGCTCTCCTGCCGCGATTGATGCCCGTCGATGAAGCTGCCTTTGTGCGGATTGCCGAAGCCGAGGACGAACACTTCCTTGACCGATTTGGGCCGCGAGATGATCGGCACGAGATTCACGGAATCGCCGTCCGTGCAGATGATCAGCCGGGTGCTGCCCGCGGGGAAATCGGCCACAAGTTTGAGCGCGGCATTGATCGCCTGGCCAAGATCGGTCTGGCCGAGCGGCATCGCGTACGTAAGCGGCAGGCCGTTGAAAACATTGCGCACGAGTTCCGGATCGCGCGCCTCCATGACTACCGGCATCGACTCGGTGTAAAAGCCGATCACGCCGAAACGCAGGTTGCCACTCACGCGCTGCAAGATGCCTTCCACGACTTCCCGCATCCGCACCTGCCGCGTCTGCTTCCCATCCTGCCCCGCGTCCGGCAGATACATGCTCGGCGACAAATCCGCGACGAAGACCAGCCGCGTGGCATCTTTGCTGCCGCCGCTTTTGCCGTCGCCTTCCGGGGGAGCGAGCTTCAGGACCATGAGGGTCGCCAGGCCCCAGGTGAATGCCGAGAGACAGAGCGGACGCAGCAAAGGGACGATGCCCGTCCAGCGATGCGGCGCGCCTCCCGGACCAAACGCCAGCCGCCCGACCGCCCGGATGCGCCGGACGTGCAGCCATTCGGCGAGCGCTGCGAGCAGCAGCACGGCGAGAGCGGAGAGGATTGGAAGCATTCGGGGGGGAATCGCGGGGATCGCTCCCGCCTTAGACTGAATCTCGCCGGACCGCGAATGGATGCGTGAGTCGGAGGAGCGTGGCCCGCTTTGCGCCCAGGCGGGGGTCGTTGTTATTCAGGAGGAAGATGGGAAATGAGCCGCCGCGCAACATCGCCGACAGTAATCACTTCGTTCCTGGCAGACACAAGCCCGAAACCCCATCAACGACGGATCGAGGCCCACTATTCGGCGGGGGCTGGCCTGAACGGGGCTGCGACGCGTTCGACGCCGGCGCGCGGGCCATCGATCGGTTTGAAGGTGGACGTTTCGGGGTCCCATCCGGTCTTGGTCGGATACGGGTAGAGCGGCATCTCCGACTCCGCCTTTCCCTCGACCGCGCGCCGCCCTGGAAGCATTTCCGGGACGGTGCCTGTCTCCCGCAGTATAGGTGGCGGCCGAGGGAGAAGACTTTTCTATTCATAGAGCAGTGAGCGATGGATGCGGCCTGCGCGCGGCGCGTGACCTCGTCGAGGTGGCCGGGGATGAACTGAGTGTGGAAGGTGGGTGGTCGCATGCCAGAGGAAAGCGAGGACGAATTTCCCATCGAGGGGGGATGGAGAGTCGAGGCGCCACGGACCTCGTCGAGGACTTTTACCGCAGCGCTTTTGGCAACGGAGAGGTGCGAACCCTTCAAGGGTTTTCAAATCTCTTTCCCGCTGCTGAACGTCCGGGCATAGTCGCCCTCCGATTGATGCCGAACCAACTTTTGAACGCTCGACTTCGCCACCCGCGAGTGCGGATGACCGGAGAAAGGTTGCGACAGCGGTCATCGTTTTTTTGTAAAAGGGCCTGTAGCTCAATGGTTAGAGCAGGGGACTCATAATCCCTTGGTTGTGGGTTCAAATCCCACCGGGCCCACTTCGCTTTTTGCTGAATGCATCCATTTCCAAAAACCATCGCGATCGTCGGCTCCGGCGCACTTGGCAGCTACTACGGAGCGAAGCTGGCCCGGCACGGCGCGGACGTGCGCTTCCTCATGAGGGCCGATCTGGAGGCGGTGCGCTGGGCCGGGCTGCGCGTGCTGGAGGCCGGGGCAGAGTGGACGTTGCAGCCGGCGCGGACCTTTGCTTCGACGGCGGAAATCGGGCCGGTGGATTTGGTGATCATCGGCCTCAAGACCACGGCGAACGCAGACCTGGCGCGTTTGATTCCGCCCCTGCTGCACGAGGGGACGCTTCTGCTTACTTTGCAAAACGGACTGGGAAATGAGGAATTCCTCGCGGAGCGCTGGGGCGCGGAGCGGGTGCTGGGCGGGCTGTGCTTTGTCTGCCTGAACCGGATCTCGCCCGGCGTGATCGAGCACTACGGGCATGGGACGCTTTCGATCGGGGAATTTCGACGGTCGCCGATGATACGAACGCGGGCGATCGGCGCGATGTTTGCCGCCGCGGGGATCGAGACGCATGGCGTGGAAAATCTCGTCACCGAGCGTTGGCGGAAGCTGGTCTGGAATATCCCGTTCAACGGCCTCTCGATCGCGACCGGCGGACGGACCTGCGATCGATTGCTCGCGGATGAAGGGCTTCAGGCGCAGGTCCGCGCGCTGATGCGGGAGACCATCGCCGCGGCGGCGGCGCTGGGGCACGAGATTCCGGCGAGCTTCATCGACTTCCAGATCGAGCGGACCCTGCCGATGGGCGCCTACAAGCCTTCCAGCATGATCGACTGGCAGCAGGGCCGCGCGGTCGAGGTGGAATCGATCTGGGGCGAGCCGTGGCGGCAGGGTCGGGCGGCGGGCGCGGAACTGCCGCGACTGGAAATGCTTTACCACCTGCTGCGAGAGGTCACGATGCGGTGACGATGAAACTCTCCCTGGACGCTGAAGTGCTGCCGAAAGCGGTGCGCGATTTTCAACCTGAAGTGGGCCTGGTGCTCGGCTCGGGCCTCGGGCCGCTGGTCGAGGAAGTGGACGCAATCCTCAGCGTGCCCTACGAAGAGATCTCCGGGCTGCCGGTCTCGACCGTGCCGGGACACGCCGGGCGTTTCGTCTTCGGGCGCCTGGCCGGGCGGCGCGTGATCGTCGCGCAGGGGCGGGTGCATTTGTACGAGGGTTGCAGCGCGGAGGAAGTCACTGCGGGCGTGCGCTTCATGGCCACGCTTGGTGTCCGACGGGTCATTCTCACGAATGCCGCCGGCACGCTGCATCCCGACTTTGCGCCCGGCACCTGGATGATGCTCAGCGATCATCTGAATCTTACCGGCACCAGCCCGTTGCTCGGCGGTGCACACTTCGTGGATATGAGCGCAGTCTATTCGCCGGCCTGGCGGGAGCAGTTTCGCACCGTCGCGGCGGAGGAAAAGATCGCGCTCCACGAAGGCGTCTATGCTGGCCTGCTCGGGCCGCAATACGAGACGCCCGCCGAGGTGCGGATGCTGCGCACCGTGGGCGCGGATGCCGTCGGGATGTCCACCGTGCTGGAAGCGATCCAGGCGCGCGCGCTGGGCCTCGAAGTCGCCGGCTTCTCCTGCCTCACCAACTGGGCAGCGGGCCTGAGCGGCCAGTCACTCGACCACCACGAAGTGCTGGAAACCGGACGGATGGCGGCGGAGCAGATGATGCGCATCCTCCGGCGGGCGCTAAAGGCAACGTAGGCGGGACTTCCCAGTCCCGCGCATCGAATCCACGCGGTGCGCAGTGCGAGCGGCTCTGGGAAGAGTGCCTACGGCATCTCCCGCGAACGCGGTTCGCGGTCTTTGGTCGTCGCCGTGGACGGCATCGTCACAAATGGCCCGCCCGCGAGCGGCGCGGCCTTGCTGAAGGCCACATCGGGCATCTCGCTCGGGCGCCCCGCGAGCGGGAAATCCTTGCGCAGCGGATGGAATGGATAGCCTTCCCACATCAGGATGCGCGTCAGCTCCGGGTGGCCGGCGAACTTGATCCCATACATGTCGTAAGCCTCGCGCTCGTGCCAGTCCGCCGTCGCCCAGATGTCGCTCACCGTCGGCACTTCGAGATCGTCTTCCGACACGGCGATCTTCAGCCGCAAATGCAGCCCCTGTTCGAAGTGATAAAGCTCATACACCACCTCGAAGCGCGGCTCTTCCCCGAAGTGATCCACCCCGCTCAGGTCCACGAGGAAGGAGAAGCCGAGTTCGTCTTTGCAGAAGCGGGCCAGGTCTTTGATCGCGGTGCGCTCCACTTGCAGCGTGGTCTCGCCGCGGAACTCGGTCTTCTTGAGCACCTGGAACTTCGCCGAAATGGCGGAGACGACGGAAGAAACGGAAGCGGCCATGGACTAGTCGGCGAGGTTGGAGAGCTTGGCGAAAAGCTCGGGCTTCAACTCGCGCAGCGCCGGCTCGGTGTCGATCTTCCGCTGGAGCCGCAGCAGGCCCTCGATGAGCGCCTCGGGCCGCGGCGGGCAGCCGCTGATGTACACGTCCACGGGGATAAGCTGGTCGATCCCCTGCAGCACCGCGTAGCTGCGATACATGCCGCCGCTCGACGCACACGCGCCCATGGCGATGCACCACTTCGGCTCCGGCATCTGATCCCAGATGCGTTTCACCGCGAGGGCCATCTTGTAGGTCACGGTGCCGGCCACGATCATCACATCGCTCTGGCGGGGCGAGAAGCGCATGACCTCGGCGCCGAAGCGCGCGATGTCGAAGCGCGAAGCGCCCGCCGCCATCAGCTCGATGGCGCAGCAGGCGAGGCCCATCGGCATGGGCCAGAGCGAATTTTTGCGCATCCAATTCATCGCGGAGTCGATCCGGGTGAAGATGATGTTTCCCTCAATCTTCGAGTCGTAAGCGACCGGGCTGGTCTCAGGCATGGCGGGGAATCTAGGAGCCGCGCGCAGGCGGGCAAGCGGATTTTGTAAAATGCTTGCAGCAGTGGTAAAAGTGCGCGCCTTTTTGTTTGCCGCGCATCGCGGAAACCGCCACGGTGCGCCCCGTTCATCCACGGTTTATGAATTGGCATTCATATTTTGAAGGGAGTCTGTCCGTCGCTTTCGGAGCGTCGGAGCGTCGGAGCGTCGGAGCGTCGGAGCGTCGGAGCGTCGGAGCGTCGGAGCGTTTCGCAATAGCCACCTCGTAGTTTTTACCGAAGTCGAGTTGCCTCGTTTGGCGGCTTTTTCGTGCCGTGCCATGATCGACGCGCGGCGCTAGGTGAGTTTTCCGCGGCAAGGGGACGATCTCCCGCACTGACGGGAGAATCCCGGGCGGCGGACGGCCTTCTCCGCGGGGCTGGGGATGAATCCCGTAGCGTACGGGATGGTATTTCCGGCGCTGGGGGATGACCTCGCGGGGCGGAAAATGTTCTCCATGAGCTTGGAGACTGCCCCCGTCGAGCAGGAGATCGTCCCCTTGGCGCGGAATTCTTACTCCGCGACGCGCGGGATTCGCCCCGCGGCGTATGGGGAGGGCGGTTTTACTCTGGAAACGGCCCCTTTAGGCCAAAACGCGGCAATTTTGCCCCGCGTGAGCTGGGGGCAGGCAGTCGGTGCCGCCTTCCAGCCGCCCACTCGCCAGCTTTGGTCATTGCCCATTGATCATTGGTCATTTCCCCCTCATCCCCATCAAACCTCTCTACTGGGACGCGATCAGTCCCTTCACCGGGAAGCCCTTCACTTGGGATGACCCCAATCTGTATTGGGGCGATCCCGCCTACTACCTCGAGCCCGGCGGTCCCGGATTTGTGCCTTACCCGAACCCCAACCAAACGCCAAGCCTACTACCCCTGTCGCGCCGCCGAACAAATCCTGTGGCTCGAAAACTTCCGCAACAAAGTCGCCGCCTACCAGACCGTGCTCGGCCTCAGCGCGCTGCAAGTCGCAGCCGCCATCGCCGACGCCCGCTGGCTGGTCTATCTGCTCGGCTCGTGGCTGCCCGCGGTCCGCTCCTTTGCACCCGCCTGCACCGATGCGGCCAATGCCGCGCAAGCGGGCACGGGCAATACGATGGTCCTGCCGGTTTTCACTCCGCCCAATCTGCCCCCGGTCGATGGCACCCTGCCCGCCGTCGTGCCCGTACTGCCCGGCGCGCTCGACCGCGTCTTCGCGCTCGTGGCCACGATCAAGGATACGAGCGGCTACACCGAGGCGGTCGGCGCGGACCTCGGCCTCGTCGGCGCGCAACAGAGCGGGCCGGACTACGCGACGCTCCAGCCCAGGCTCGAACACAAGGTGCAGGCCGCGTCGGTCTTCATCGGCTGGGGCTGGCAGGGCTTCAGCGCCTACCTCGATCAACTCGAACTCCAGGTGGACCGCGGCACTGGCGCGGGTTGGACGATGCTCACCTGGGACACGACGCCGGATTACACCGACACGACGCCCTTTCCGGCCACGCCGACCAAGTGGAAATACCGCGCCATCTACCGCGTGGCCGATACCCAGGTGGGGCTGTGGAGCGATGTGAAGGAAGTCGTGGTCGGGGGGTAAGAGCAATTTCCGCAATGAACCAAGTCAACCATCCAAAATCCATGATCCGAAAAAACTCTACTCACCTCCTCGCCCTGCTTGGCGCGCTCGTCCTGACCAGCGCCCCGCTGGCGCGGGCGCAATATTCGTTCACCTTGGTGGCTGATACAGCCGGTCCCTTCACGACCTGTGAGTCCGGCGTTTTCACCAGTGATGGTAGAACCATCGCCTTGGGGAGCGATCCCCTGTTCGGCGGCGGCGGATTTAATCCGGTCAGTATCAACTCGGCGGGAACTGTGGCGTTTGTGACATCCAACGGTAGCGAATGGGGTATTTTCACCGGCGACGGAACCAGCTTAACGACCGTGGCCCACTCCAGTAGTTCCACCTTTTCAGGTTTCGGCTTTCTATCCATCAACTCATCTGGAGCGTTGGCATTTATAGCTAGCCTTGATGTCGGAACCCACGGTATTTACGTGGCGGAAGGCGGGTCGTTCACAAGAGTGATCGGACTCGACGATACGCTTTTCGGTCAGAGGCTTATCAACTTTACAATCAGCCAAAATGCCTTGGGCGACGACGGCCAAGTCGCCTTCCGCTACAACCTCGCAGACGGAAGCACTGGTATCGCGGTGGCCACCGTGCCCGAACCCTCAACCACGCTCTTGCTGGCCGGGGCGGGGGTGGGATTACTGTTCCGGCGCCGGCGGGCTGCTCCTCGCCGCCCGGCGGCAACGCGGGCAAGTCTGATGCCGTTCTCCTTCCTTGCCGCATCGCGCTCCTATCCAAAATCATGAAACTTGAACATCTGCTCGCTGCGGGATTCCTCGCAATAGTCCTATCCATCAACGCTGGCGCGGACACCATCCATGTGTCCGCTGGCCCCAACTCCATTGATCAATTGACGGCTTCGGGGCCGGCTTCCCTCTTTGCCACGACGAGCAATTTTGCCCCAGGGGGACTCGCTTTGGATGCGATTGGGAATCTTTATGTGGTCGAACAACACGGGTTCGGAAAGATCGAAAAGTTCACTTCGGGCGGGGTCGGTTCGACCTTTTTCACCGGCACCGCCGAGATGAATCTGAACGGCGGCGAAATGCTGGCCTTTGATAGCGCGGGCAACCTCTTCGTGGCCGACTACAGCAACAATCGCATCCTCAAATTCACCACAGGCGGCGAGGTCTCGGTCTTCGCGGACGGCACCTCCGGAGTTGGTCGGGCTGGCGGGACTGGCATTCAATGCCAGCGGACATCTCTTCGTTTCTTCCTATAACGCCAATTTCATCCTGGAATTCACCCCGCTGGGCGTCGGTTCGGTTTTTGCCACGGACCCGGGAGACAACTCGCTCCTGTCGCAGACCTACGGGCTGGCCTTCAATGGAACGGGCGATCTCTACGCCACCAATTATTCGAACAACACGATTTCGGTCTTCACACCGGACGGGGCGGGTTCGCTTTTTGCGAGCAGCGGTTTGAACAATCCGGTGGGCCTGGCTTTTGACAGCGCCGGCTATCTCTACGCAGTCAACAATGCTGACAGCACCGTGGTACGGTATGATTCCCTCGGAGCGGATTCGCTCTACGGCACTCTCACGGAACGGGGAGGCTCATTCATCGCCATCCAATCCGCTCCCGAGCCCGGCACCGCCGCGCTGCTCGGCCTCGGCGCGCTGCTCCTCGCCGCCCGGCGGCGCCGCGCGTGAGTTCATTGGCCCGTCGTTTCCCATTCCGCCCCGCCCGCCGCCTTGCCAGCGCGCGGCGGGGCGGCTAGTTTCCCGGCCATGAGCATCACCGCCATCGTGGAAAATGATACCATCAAGCTGCCCGTGCATGTGCCCGATGGCACGCGGGTGGAGATCACGCTGCCAAATGAGAGCGGTGGCGGCACGGAGGATTCGACGCTCTATGACACGCTGAAAGACATCATCGGCAAAGCGGAGGGGCTGCCGGAGGATTTCGCGGCAGAGCATGACCACTACATTCACGGCACGGCGAAACGGGCGCAGGCGTGAAGGCGGTATTCGGCGACTCGTTGTATTTTCTCGCGCTGGTCAATCCCCGAGATGCGTACCACGTTCGGGCCGTCGAGTTCGCGCGGAACTGGCGGGGTGTGATCGTCACGACACGCTGGGTGCTCGCCGAGGTGGGCGACGGGCTGTCCGGCGAAGCGAACCGGGCACTGGCGGTGCGGCTGATCGAACGAGTGACGGCGTCGGCGCGATTCCGCGTGACGCGCGGCAGCGACGATCTCTTTGAGCGCGGATTCGACTTGTATCGTCAGCGTGAAGACAAATCGTGGTCGCTGACAGATGGCATTTCGTTCGTGGGGATGGCGGATGAAAAGCTCACGGAGGCGCTGACGGGCGACCGGCATTTTGCCCAGGCGGGCTTCACCGCGCTGCTGGCGGAGAGGTAAGCGCGCTGCTCCTCGCCGCCCGGCGGCGGCGGAACGCGGAAGGTTTCTTTCGGTCCGCAACTTGCGCGGTTCGCATGCCGCCCTAGAATGCGAACATGAGTTTCGACATGCTGCTGAAAGAAGTGGCGTCGCTGGGCGAAGGCGAGCGGCGCAGATTGCTGGCCCTCATGGTGGCGATGGATGACCGGGCGAGCGCCGGTTACGCGGAGATGCTGGCTCGCAAGATCGACGACCAGACGCCGGGGCGCTGGCTGACGCCGGAGGAGTGCGCGCGGGAACTTGGCCTGCCGGATGACGGGCGGTGAGTGCGGGCCGGCTCCTCAATGACATCGAGGTGCTGGAATTTTTGCGGACGATCCGTCCTGCGGATCAGCGCGATTTGCTGCGGCGTTTCCGGGAAATCGGAGCGTCGCCGGATCGCTTCGCGGATTATCCGGAGCGCGATTCTGTGGGCCGGAGTGTGGGGGTCCATGTCTTCGGGCGTTTTGCGATCAAGTTCTGGGATGATTTTCCGATCGGCAGGTGAAGATTTTGGATGTTCATCCTGCGGTTCGCCGCAGCGCATAGACCACTGGTGGCCGCCGCCCGCCGCCGCCGGAGGGATCGAGAAGATTGACGGTGTGTTCGCCGCATGGACCGAGGGAGCGATTTTTCCAAGATCAACGTGCGAAGCGGAAAAACGCCTCCGCGGTCGCGGAGGTGCGGGCCGCGAGTGCTTCGATGGACTCACCGCGCAGTTGGGCGATGTGTTCGGCGACCTGCCGCGTGTGCGCGGGTTCGCACCGCTTGCCGCGGAAGGGCACGGGCGCGAGAAACGGGCAGTCGGTTTCGACCATGAATTTGTCGCCGGGAATTCCGGTTGCGGTGGCCTGCGCGTCGGCGGCGTTCTTGAAGGTGACGATGCCGGTGAAGGAAACGAGATGGCCGAGGTCGAAAAGTTCGGCGGCCAGGGCGGGGGATTTGCCGAAACAATGAAAGACGGCGCGGAGGCGACCGCTGTAGGGACGCAGGATGGCGAGGGTGTCGTCCCAGGCGTTTCGCTCATGGACGACGACGTTGAGTCCGAGTTCGACCGCGAGGTCAAGTTGCTGCTCGAAGACGGCGGCTTGTGTGGATTTTGCCGCGCCGTCGGCCAGCGCGGCGTCGATGTCGCCCGGCGTCTCGTTGCCTAGGGCTACCAATGATTCGGGCGCTCGTTCTGCGCTTGGAAGACGGTAGTAATCGAGCCCGGTTTCGCCGATGGCGACGACCCGCGGACTCTGCGCGAGGGTGCGGAGTTCGCTGACAAAATCATCGCCAGACTCCGTCGCCGAGTTGGGATGCACGCCGATGACGGCGAAGACCTGCGGATATTTCTCGGCGAGCGCGACCGCGCGGCGGCTGCTTTCGACCGAGGTGCCGATGCTGATGATCCGCGTCACGCCCGCCGCTTCCGCCTGCGCGAGCACGGCGTCGAGGTCGTCTGCGAAGTCGGGAAAGTCGAGGTGCGCGTGGGTGTCGATGAGCATCCGCGAACCTACCACTGAATCACCGAACTCGCCCACGTCAGTCCACCGCCGAAAACCACGAGCAGCACGTAATCGCCGACTTCCATCCGCCCGGTGCGGTTCGCTTCATCGAGGGCGATGGCGACGGCCGCGGCGCTGGTATTGCCGTAGCGGTCGAGGTTGATCATGAAACGGTCCATCGGCACATTCATGCGATCGGCCACGGCTTCGATGATGCGCAGATTCGCTTGGTGGGGGATGATGCAGGCGAGGTCGTCGGGGGTGAGTTTGGCGTCGGCCAGAGCTTTGTTGGCGGCGTCGAGCATCGAGGTGATGGCGTGGCGGTAGGTCTCCTTGCCGTTCATCTTGATGCAATTCAGCCGCTGGTCAGCGTTGTCTTTGGTGATCGGAAAACGCGAGCCGCCGCCGGGAATGTAGAGGATTTCGGACAGGCCGCCATCGCTGGCCATAAAGGTGGAGATGACGCCGTGGCCGCCACCGCGATGCCGCAGCACGGCCGCGCCGGCGCCGTCGCCGAAGAGGACGCAGGTGTTGCGATCGGTCCAGTCCATGATCGAGCTGAGCTTGTCGGCGCCGATGACGAGGATGGTGTCGTAGGTGTGGGAGGTGATGAACTGCTGCGCGATCTCGATGGCGTAGAGGAAGCCGGAGCACGCGGCGCTGACGTCGAAACACGCGGCTTTCTTTGCGCCGATCTTGCTTTGCACGAAACACGCGGTGCTCGGGAAGAACATGTCGGGCGTGACGGTCGCGACGATGATGAGATCGATTTCCTCGGCGGAGATCCCCGCATTTTCCATCGCGGCCAGCGCGGCTTTGGCGGCGAGGTCGCTGGTGTGTTCGCCTTCCGCGGCGATGCGGCGTTCCTTGATGCCGGTGCGGGAAGTGATCCACTCGTCGCTCGTCTCGACGAGCTTTTCGAGTTCGGCATTGGTCAGCACTTTTTCCGGGAGGTAACTGCCGGTCCCAATGATGGAGACGGTGCGGTTAGGCTGGTTGGGACGCGTTTGGGGCTGAGTCATGGGAGCGTTGCACCGCCTCGATGATGTGTGGATTGAGTTGGTGCTGGATGGAGGAACAGGCGGCGCGGAGGGCGTTTTTGATCGCGAAGGGCGAACTGCCGCCGTGAGCGATGATGCAGATGCCATCGACCCCGAGGAGCGGCATGCCGCCGTATTCGTCGGCATTGGTGACGGTGTGGACGGCCTTGAAGGCGGGCTTGCAAAGCAGCGCTCCGGCTTTGCGGATGGGATTGGCGAGGAGTTCACGCTTGAGCAGGCGGAAGATACTTTTGGCCAGCGCTTCGCTGGTCTTGAGCACGACGTTGCCGGTGAAGCCATCGGTGACGACGACGTCGATCGATCCGCCGAAAAGATCGTGGCCCTCGACGTTACCGCGAAAGTTCAACCCGCTGCCCTTAAGTAAACCATGTGCGACCAAAGTGATCGCGTTGCCTTTGAATTCCTCGGTGCCGTTCGAGAGCAGACCGACGGTCGGGTTGGGCCGGCCGAGGATCTGTTCGCAGTAGGCCGCGGCCATGAAGGCGTTGTCTTCGAGATGCTGCGGGGTGGGGTCGGGATTGGCCCCGGCGTCGCAGAGGACGAAGTGGCGGCCCGTCTCCGTGGGCATCATCGCGACGATCGCGGGGCGATCGATGCCGGAGAGCATGCGCAGCTTGATCGTGCTCGCGGCCACGGCGGCTCCGGTGTTGCCGGCGCTGACGACGGCCTCAGCGTCGCCGGATTTCACCAATTCCACCGCCCGGCTAACCGAGGAGTCCTTTTTCCGCCGCAAGGCGTCGATCCCGCTGTCGTGCATCTCCACGACCTGTGTGGTGTGGATGATTTCGATCCGGCCATCGTTGCAGCCGGACCGTTTCAGCAGAGCCTCCAACTGCGGCGTGTCGCCGGTGAGAAACAGTTTCGAGATTTGCGAATTCTCCCGCAGCGCCAGCACGGCACCTTCGATGAGCGGAGCCGGGCCGTCATCGTGGCCCATGGCGTCGAGCGCGATCTTCATGGGCGCATTTCGGGCGCGGGAAATAAATTCTGCAAGGGCAAAAAAAGTTCAGCCGCCGCGCGATCAAGCGGGGCGGCTGAACGAAGAGAGCAAAGGCTTTAAAGAGCCTCGATGGTCAGAACCTGACGGCCTTTGTAGTAGCCGCAGGATGGGCAGGCGCGGTGCGACGGGATCGCGCTCCCGCACTGGCCGCATTTATTGAGCTTGGCGGCGTGAAAGCGGTTGGCGGCTTTGCGCGTGCGCAGCCGCATCTTGGACATCTTGCGTTTTGGAACACCCATAGTGGTTGGTTATTTTAGTTTGAGCTGATCCAGCGCGCCCCAAGCGTCCGGGGTTTCGGCGGGAGACGATCCGGCGGTTTCGGTTTTGGCCCGAGGAAACACGCCCTGACAGACTCGCTCGCCGTTCCAGTCGCAATGCGGATGGGGCGGAAGGGCGAGCAAGATGTCTTCCCTCACTGGCTCTGTCAAGTCCACCGTTTCATTTCCGGTCAATTCGATCTGGCAGGCGAAATCGGGCACGATGAGCCGGTAGCGGAAACGCTCCAGACAGGTCACGCATTCCAGTTCCAGATCGACGCCGATCTGGCCCGTAGCGAAGAGCCCGCCCTCGCTCAGCCCGACGTCGAGCACGTAGTTCACGTCGCTCACCGGTTGAATGTCGGATTCGCGCAGATCGAGCATCTGGCTGCTTTCCGCGCCCTCGACGTGCAATCCCTCGTGGGGAATCTGGTTCAGGTGAACTTTCATAAAGAGCCTTTCGATTCGGTGGGCGCGGCGAATTTCTCGCGCAGAGCCGCCGCGACGGACACTGGCACAAACACGTCCACATTGCCACCCAGGCGGCCGATTTCCTTGACGATGCGCGAGCTCAGGTAGGTGTATTTTTCCGCCGGCATCATGAAGATTGTTTCGATTTCCGGTTCGAGCTTGCGGTTCATCAGCGCCATTTGGAATTCAAACTCGAAGTCCGAGACCGCGCGCAGACCGCGCACCACCGCGGAGGCGCCCTGGGTGCGGGCGAAGTCCACGAGCAAACCGTCCAGGCGGGCCACGCGGACGTTGGAAAATTCGGCGGTCGTGGCGCCGATCAAGGCGACGCGTTCGTCCACGGGGAAGAGACTGCGCTTCTGTTCGTTGGAGGCGACGGCGACGATGACTTCGTCGAAGAGCTTCGCCGCACGCTGAATCACATCGAGATGGCCGTTGGTAATCGGGTCGAAGCTGCCGGGGTAAATTGCGCGTCTCACGCCGCCGAAGCTGCCGCGGCGCGCGGGAGATATGAAGACGATTCTTTCCCTGTTAGCCGCGAGCCAGTGTTTCCTGAATGACGCGCAGGAATTCCCCCACCTTGTACGGCTTGGTCAGATAGCCCACGGCACCAAGTTTGATCAATTGCTCGACGCGGTCGCCCATGGCGTCGGCGCTGACCATGATGACCGGGATCTTGCGCATGCCGGCATCGCTCTTGAGGCGGCGGAGCACTTCGTCGCCCGTCATGTCGGGCAGGTTCAGGTCGAGGAGAATGAGATCGGGCTGATGTTCGCGGGCGAGACTGAGGCCGGTCCCGCCCTGCATCGCGGTCAGCAGGCGGTATTGCGGGTGGGCGTTGAGGATGCGTTCCACGAGCCGAAGGTTGAGGTCCTGATCTTCGATGTAGAGCAGTTGGTAGGTCGCGCGCGGCGCACGTTTGGCGGGAGGCGGGGAGATGGCTGGTTTCGGGGTCACTTCGAGAACGAGCGGGAGGGGGAAATCTTCTGTGCGGGGCAATGAAACCCAGAAGGTGCTGCCTTCCCCGACTCGGCTCTCGACGTTCAGCTCGCCGTCCAGTGCCGTGACGATGCCACGGGAGAGGGCCAGCCCAATGCCCGAGCCCTCGATGTCCGTGGTTTCCGCTCCGAGTCGCTCGAAGGGGACAAAAAGCCGGGCCATTTTTCCCGGTTCGATGCCCTGGCCAGTGTCGGTGACGGCGATGCGCAGCCGCGGCCCATCGTCGCGGCAGGTCACGGTCACGCGCCCGCCGGGATGGTTGTATTTCACGGCGTTGGAAAGCAGGTTGAGCAGGACCTGCTGGAACCGCTCACGGTCAGCCAGCACGCGCAGCGGCAGCCGCGCGGTGCTCGGCTCGATGGTCAGTTCAATGTCGCGCCGCTGGGCCAGCGGGCGAATGAGGTCCACGGCGAGCGCGATGAAATCGGGCAAGTCGATGGGCTCGGGGGCGAGGGCCAGCCGGCCCGCCTCCACGCGGGAGATGTCCAGCACCTCGTTGATTAGCGAGAGCAGATGTTTCCCGGCGCGGGAAATGTGTTGCACGCTTTCGACCTGACTGGGCGACGGCTGCTCAAGTTCGAGGAGCTGCGTGAAACCGAGGATGGCGTTGAGCGGCGTGCGCAGCTCGTGGCTCATCCGCGAGAGAAATTCACTTTTTGCCCGGCTCGCCTGCTCGGCCTGCTCGCGCGCCTGGCGCACGCTTTCCTCGGCCCGCTCGCGCTGGATGGCAGCCGTCAGGACGTTGGCCACGGTTTGCAGGAAGTGGATGTCATCCTGCACAAATTTCCGGGAGGTGAAGGTGAAGGCGCTCAGCACGCCGAGCGGGCCGTGGTCGCTCTCGATCAGCACGCTCACCCCGCTCTTTACGCCCGATTTGCGGATGGCGGGCGAGACTTGAAAGCGGCTCTCGGTCGCGCAGTCGTCCATGATCACCGGGTCGCGGGTCAGCAGCGTGTAGCCGGATTGGGAGGCGTGCCCGATGGGAACGCGGTTGTCGGTATCCGGGTCCGGCCAGCCGACCTGCGCGCGTGCGACGAACGCCGAGCCGTCGATCGTCAAGGCGAGGAGCGACGCAGCATCGATGCGCAAAATGTTTTGGATGATCTTCATCGCTTCCCCCGCCAGCGCGGCAAAAGGCAACCCCGAAAGCGCCCGCTGCCCGAGTTGGGCCACCGCTTCCTGCTGCCGCGCGCGATCCGCGATCAGGGCGGAGGCACGGGCCAGCTCCGCGGTGCGCTCGGTGACTCGTTGCTCGAGCGTCTCGTGCGCCCGCGCCACCGCTTCCTGCGCCTGCCGTTGAGCGGTCACATCGGCGTAGAAGCCGACCATCCGCCCGATCTGGCCGCGCCGGTCGAGGAAGAAGTAGCCCTGGGCTTCGATGAAGATGAAATCCGCGCTTTTGTGCCGGACGCGGAATGTGAGATGGAAGGGATCGCGGGTCGCGATGATCTGTTTGACCCGCTCGTCGAAGCGCGCCAGGTCCCCGGGGTGAATGAGCTGCCGGAAGCGGTCCAGCCCGCCGGCCATCTCCACCAGCGTGTAACCGAACATCCGCTCCGTGTCGCCGGCGTAGGTGATCTCGTGGGTGAAAGAATTCCAGTCGAAGAGCACCTGCCCGCTGGCCCGGATCGCGGCGTCGTAACGATTGGCCCATTCGATGCGCACCACGTCCTCGCGTTTCCGGTCAGTCAGGTCGCGCATGACGGTCGAGGTGAACTCGATTTTCCCTTCTTCGCCCGGGTGGGAAAGGATGACCTGGGAGACCGGAATCTCGTGGCCATCGCGATGCAAAAGCGCGGTCTCCCCGTTCCAACAGCCGTTGCGGATCGCCGCGGGGCGGCCTTCTTTGAAAATGATCTCATTCGCCCAATCGGGATGGAATTTCGAGAGATGGGCGGGGAGCGGTTCGTCGGGCGAGAGACCGACCATCTGCCGGCCGGCGGCATTGACATAAAATGGTTCGCCCTCCGTGGTGGACATGCCGACATAATCCGTCGTGGCTTCGAGAATCCGCGTCAGGCGCCGCTGCGCTTCCTCGGCACGCCGCCGTTTGCTGATGTCGCGCGAGGCGACCAGCACGCGGACCAACTGCCCGCCGTCGCCGCGGATGAAACTCACCCGGCTGTCGAGCGCGAGGTATTTTCCGGTGCGGTCGAGGATGCGGTATTCGTAGGCGAGGCGGGTGCGACCATCGGCGAACGCCTCGTCGTAGAGGCGCTTGATCCGCTTCACATCGTCGGGATGCGCGCGGGACTTCCACCATTCGTGAGCGGCTGAATATTCCGCGGGAGCGTCGCCGAGCGCGGTGGTGAAGTGCTCGTTGTAGAAGACGCGGTCCGCGGCCACATCCCAGTCCCAGATAAGGTCCTGCGTGACTGCGCTCAGCAACCGCATCTGTTCCTCCGCGACCTGGCGGGTCGGGTCGGGTGCTGGATTCTGCTCGGATGCGGAGGGTGTCTCCATCACTCGGGCAGCGGACGGCCCCTGGTTTCCGGGCCGATCCAAATGATGCCCATTCCCACGAGGTAAATCGACGCCATCACCGTCGCGGCCATGGGAAAGCTGTCGTCGAAAACCTTCATCAGGCTGGCCGTTTGCAAGCCGCCGATGGCTGCGACGATCCGCCCGAAATTAAACGCAAAACCCTGGCCCGTTGCGCGGACCGCCGTGGGAAAAAGCTCCGGCAAATAGAGGGGGAAGAAGCCGTAAAAGGAGGCCGTGGCCGCGCCCGCGATGAAAGTGCAGAATAAGAAGTAGGGAGTATAGGCGGAGTTCGTCCGATAGAGCAGCAAGGCGCCGGCGATCGACGCCGCGCAAAGTGCGACGTAGGTGATGCGTCGGCCGAAGCGTCCCGCAGCCAGCGCGGCGAGCATCGTCCCGACGATCGCACCCGCGGAGAGCCAGAAAAGCGTCCACTCCTTGGCGTGAAGCGCCGGGTCGGGCGCGAGCTTCGCCGCCCACTTGGAGGCCCACTGGGTCGAACCCCACGTGCCGAGCAGCGCCACGGACGCCAGGCCTGCTCCGAAAAGCATCATTTTTACGATGCTTTCATTGTGCCTGTGGCTGAAGGAGCCCGCCGCCTCCGAGCGCGCGAGGTAGCGCCTCACCGGATGGAGAAAGCCGACCAGCGCCACGGCCAGTCCCGCGCAGGTGATCGCGATCGCCAGCCATCCGTTCGGCGTGCCCACGGGCGACCACGCCCAAATGATGGCGAGCGCGGCGAGAGTTCCGACGAGCACGCCGAGCAGATCCGCATTGGCCCAATGCGAAGTGTGCCCGCGGTCGCGCTCCGTCTCCCATTTTTCCGATTCCGGCACGAAGATGCGGATCAGAAAGATGAGGAGCGCCGGCAGCGCACCGCTGATCATCATCAACCGCCACGCGGAATTGGAGAGCAGATACTTCGTCGTCTCCGGCGAGAAGCCCACGGCGTGCAATAAATCGCCCAGCGGCGCGAGATAGGTGAGCAGCACCATGCTGAGCACCGCCGCGAGCAGATACCCGATGTTCGCCGCCGCGCCGATCAGGCCCGCGGTCAACGCCCGCGATTTGTCGGGCCAGATTTCGTTGACCAGCGCCACACCGAGCGACCACTCGCCACCCATGCCGAGCGAAGCGATGAAACGAAACCCGGCCAGGTGCTCGGGTTGGGTAGCAAAGCCGCAAAGGCCGGTAAAAATGGCGTAAATGAAAATGCTGAACGACATCGCCCGGACGCGTCCGATCTTGTCGCCCAGCCAGCCAAAAAGCACGCCGCCGCTGGCCGCCCCGACGAGAAAGACCGCGATGATCGAGCCGAACCATTTGTTGGCGTCGTCGGCCGTGGCGCTTTCGCCGAGGAGATCCCGTAGCGACTGCTGGCCGATGAGCGGAAAGAGACCCATCTCGAAGCCGTCGAACATCCACCCAAGAAAGGCCGCGAGGAGCGTCAGGTAACGCTTGGTATTCGAGGGAGAATGGGACATTGCGCCTTTGCGTAGCAAAAGCCCCGGCGCTTCGCTGCTAAAATCTCTGGAAACAATCGGCGCCCGCCGAAACTACTTCGGCGTCGCGTCCGGCAGGTTCGGCAGGAGCCGGGAATCGTATTTCGCTCCCGCGGATACCTGGACGACGGTCATGCGGATTTTGGTGGGGAAAAACTTCTCGGGGTCGGGTCGCTTGTGGACATGACCGCTGCCCCCACTGTTGTCCTTCATCACCAGGTGCATCTCTTTGATGCCTTCGGCCCAAAGAATGGCGTCGTTCTGCCAGAAGGATTTCATCGACACGTCGCGTTCGTAAACGCCCTTCTCGCGATACACCTCCGTGTTCGTGCAACCGTAGCCGTTGCCCTGCCCACGGTTTGGGATGTAGCAGAGATTCCAGGTGGTGGGTTCGCCGCCCGCCGGCTTTTCGAGCACCTCGAGGCGGATGTGGATTGTGCCGTTGCGATAATCCACGGGCGACGTCCAGTCCTTGGGACGCTCGGCATTGAGCATCGGACCTTTCACGTAGTAATGCGATTTGCTCGGCTTGGAATTGTTCGCGTCTTCCTGGGTGAACGGAAACGTCACATCGCACAGCACGAACTGCTCGGCACCGCCTGCCGCGGCGGCGGCGAGCGAAAGCGCCAGAGCCGCGACGAAAGTGGGCCAGCTCGCGGCGCGGCGAAGGGGGATGCAGCGTTTCAAGCGGCAGCCGGGTTATACTTCGCTGACGATCCCCGTGCTCGCTCCGAACGACTTCGCCTCGACACCCATGTGGTGGAGCATGCGGAGGTAGAGGTTGGAGAGATAGGTGTTGTTCTTCGTGTCGTAGGCGAGGTGGCCCTGATGCTTGAACCCGCCGCCGGCGAGGATGATCGGCAGGTTGTTGTTATCGTGCGAGGACGAGTTGCCGAGGTTGCTCGTATAGAGGATCGCGGTGCGGTCGAGGAGCGTGTCGTTCCCCAGTTTTGTGGCCTTCATCTTCTCGATGAACTCGCCGAACAACTGGATCTCGGCTTCCTCGATCATGGCGAGCTGCTCCAGCTTGCCGGGGTCCTGCCCGTGATGCGACGCGTCGTGGTGCCCGATCGTGACGCCGGTGATGTCCGGGCGTTCCTGCGAACTGATCCACAGCGAAACGACCCGCGTGGAGTCGGTCTGCAAAGCGAGATGGACGATGTTGTACCATTGCCGCGAGCGCTCGAGCAGTTGCGGTCCGCCGAAGTCGGTCGTCGGCACTTGAAAATCCACTTTCGGCTTCGGGCTCTTGCTCCAGTGCTCGTCCTGCTGGAGGCTTTGCTCCGCTTCGCGCACTGAGGTGAGGAAAAGATCCAGGCGCTCACGGTCGTTGCTGCCGACTTTGCGGTTGAGCGCTTTGATCTGGTCGCCCACGTCGTCGAGAATGCTTTGGCCGTCCTTCACGCGCTGGAGTTCCCGCGTCTCTTCTTCCGGCGTCCCGGCGATGAAGAGTTTGCGGAACGCCTGCGTCGCCCGCTGCTCCGCGGGGATGCGGACGCCGCGCCGGTTCCAGGCGACATCGCCGCCGCCGAGAATGAGGGATGGAAACCGCGTCTGATTGCCGATGTGCGAAGCCGCTTCCTGGTCGAGCGAAATGCCGTTCTTGATATCCTTGTCGCGGATGAACTCCGGCGCCACGCCGGTAAAGATGCCGACCTCGGCGAAATGCCCCGCAGCATAGCGGTGCGACATGCCGGAGAAAACGGTGAACCGGTCGCGGTGCGCCTGGAGCGATTTCAAGTATCGGCTCGGCTCGTAGTCCTTTCCCGCGTTCGTGGGGAAGAAGTTCGGGCCATACATGCCGAGTGGCTGGCCGATGAGGACCATGCGCGGCGGGTCCGTCGGGCCCTTTTTGGATTCGGCCGCTCGCGCCGGCATCATCGCCTCGAGGAAGGGAAGCCCGATGAGCACGCCGGAGGCGCGGAGGAAGGAGCGGCGGTCGATGCGTTGAGCAGGCATGGGGCGAATTGGGTGGAGGTGCGCGGACGGCGTTTGGTGGGAGCGGCTACTTGTTCAGGAAGACCCGGCTTTGGACGATTTCGTGGATAAGAGTTCGGAATCCGTAGTTCTTCGCGCGGATCCTGGCGACGATCTGTTCGACGACTTCGCGATCGGCGAACTGGATGTCCGCGCCCGTCGCATAGACCATCACCTTTTGGGTCATGTTGCGCGCGAGCTGGTCTTTGTTTTCGAGGAGCAGCTTCTTGTAGTCGTCGATGTCCTTGAAGGGCTTGCCCTCGGGCGTCACGCCGCCTTTCTCGACATCCGGACCGTGATACGCCTGCCGCCCGCCGTTGCGCGGCAGCTCGACCATCCCGGCCTTCGTCCTCTCGGTCACGCGGTAGAAGTCGCGCCAATTCCCGATCGGATCGAAGTTCTCCAGGGCGAAGCCCGGCGGATCGATATGAATGTGGCAACTCGCGCAGGCGGGCGTGTTGCGGTGCTTGTCGAGTTGCTCGCGGATCGTCGTGGCGCCGCGAATGTCCGGCTCGATCGCCGGGGTGTCGGGGGGCGGCGGGGAAGGGTGCTGGCCGAGGATGCGTTCCAGCACCCATTTGCCGCGCAGCACCGGCGAGGTCCGCGTGCCGTCGGCGGTCACCTTCAGCACACTCGCCTGCGTCATCACGCCGCCGCGATGGCTGCCCGGCGGGACCTTCACTTTGCGGAAATCATTCCCGTTCACTCCCGGAATGCCATAGAGCTGCGCGAGCCGCTCGTTGAGGAAGGTCCAGTCCGAGTCGATGAAATTGAGCAGGCTCAAATCCTTGCTCACCACTTCTTCGAAGAACAACTGCGTCTCGCGCGGCATCGCCCAGAGCAGCAGATGATCGAAATCGCTGTAGAGGACCGGATCGGGAATCGTGAAATCGATCTTGCGCAGTTCGAGCCACTGGCCTGCGAAATTCTCGGTGAACTTGCGGGCGCGCGGGGAGTTGAGCATCCGCTCCACCTGCCCGGCCAGCACGGCCGGCTTGCTCAATTCGCCTTTCTGCGCCAGGGCGAGAAGCTCCTCGTCCGGCATGGTGGACCACAGGAAATAGGACAGGCGCTCGGCCACCGAGTAGTCGTCCAGCCGGGGCGAAGGCAGGTCGCCCTGCGGCGTGGCTTCCTGGCTGGCCGTATCCGAGAGGAAAATGAAATCGGGCGAGGAGAGGATGAGCTTGTAGCCATACATCATCGCGTCGAGGAACGAGTATTTGGCGTCCAGCTTGGCCTGCACTTTCTGGATGAAGTGCTGCTGCACCGGTTCGCTGACCGGGCGACGAAAGGCGCGCGGCAGGAAACTGCGAATCAAGCGCCCGGCATCCTGTTTCGGGTTGGCCGAATCTGGCACGAGAGGATCGGCATACCAGTTGTCCGCGCGCCGGTTTTCCACGTTCGGCGCCTTCCCGCCCGCCGCTTCCGCCTTGACGACCGACCGCGCCTTGAGCGGCACGCCCGCAAACAAATTGTTATAGCTCGGCGGCGGAAACGCCTCGAGCGGCCCCTCGATCTTCAGCCAATCGACCTGCAACCCCGGCCCGTCGTATTCCTCGATCGGTTTCTTGAACCGCCGAATGTCCCAAGTCGTGAGCATGTTCACCACGAACTGCTGCCGCCGCGCGAGGTCGAATTCGAACTCAATCACCGTCGGCTTCCCGTACGGAATCTCGCGCACTTCCTTCAATACTGGCGATTCGCGTCCGCTCGATTCGACCGTCATAAAACCCACGGGGATTGGTTTGCCCGCCGCTCCCACGGCGCTCGCCGACATCGAAATTTTATACCGGCCCGCGGTCTGCGCGGGCGCGGTCGTGCAGAGCCCGTAGCGCGGCAGCGTGCTGTAGATCACCAGCGAGTCGCCTTTCAGCAGGCAACTGCGCGTCAGCGTCTGCTTGAAGTTCGGCCCCTTCTCCGTCATTTCCTTGCCCGTCCGCGTGTCGGCAAATGGGATCGGAGGATTCACCGGAATTGCCGACGTGATCGCCTTCGCCGCCGCTTCCTGAAAGAGCAAAAGATGAGTCGCGGAGAGGTCGAGCCCGCTGCTCACATTGTCGAAACCGGCGGTCGTATTGTCCTCCGGCAACATGTCCTTCAGCCCCACCTTCGTGCCCACGAGATCCCGCAGGGTATTCTCGTATTCCAGGCCGTTGAGCCGGCGGAGGACGACCCGCCCTTTTTTCTGCTGCTGCTCCATCGAGGCCGCCCGCAGGTTGGTATAGACGAATTGCATCGCCGCGTAGAGATCCGGCTGCGGCGGGCGTGCTTTCTTCTTCGGCGGCATCTCACCGCTGACCACCTTGTCGAAGACGTGCGACCAGATTTTGGAAGTCCGGGCGCTGCGAAAATCCGCGGGCAGGTTGTCCAGGCGCAAGCCACCCTTGTGGCTTTCCGCGTCGTGGCAGTCGATGCAATGCGCATCGATAAAGGGCTTCACCTTGGTCTCGAACGTCGGGGGCGCGTTCTGGATCGCGGCGCCATGGCTCAGGACACCCGTGGCGAGAAAGGCGATCAGCGGGGCGAACGGGAGGCGGGCGAACTTCATGGGGGGGAAGAAGCGCCGACTTAACTACGGTTTTGCGCCCGCCGCAAGGATCGGAAACTGCGGCCGGCCTACTCCCGCAAGACCGCCACGGCCGCTTCCAGCCCAGCCACATCGCCGATCGAAAGGCACGGCGTTCCCTTGCGGGTTCGATTCAGCAAGCCCGCGAGCACTCCGCCCGGACCCAGCTCCAGGAACAGGTCGCACTTCTCGTCATCGACGAGATATTCGATCGTCTCCGTCCAGCGCACCGTCCCGGTGACTTGATCCTGGAGCGCCGAACGGATCTCTTCCTCCTCGCGAACCGGCGCGGCATCGACGTTGCAGATCACGGGATAGCGCGGGGTGGCGAGCGCAGTTCGTTGCAGTTCCTCGCCGAGTTTGAGGAACGCCGAGTTCATCAGTCGCGAGTGATAAGCGCCGGCGACGTTGAGGGTCTTGGCGAGGCGGATGCCGTGCTCCTTCGCGAGCGAGACGGCGAGCGCGATCTTCGAGCATTCGCCGGAGATGACGATCTGGCCCGGGCTATTCAGATTGGCCACGTCCACATCCGTTTCCGAGGCCAGGGCGCGTACCGTGCTCTCGTCGGCACCGATCATCGCGGCCATGCCGCCGTTCGTCTGCTCGCAAGCTTCCTGCATGAAGAGCCCACGCTGGGCCACGAGCCGGAGGCCGGTTTCAAAATCAAACGTGCCCGCGGCCGCGTGCGCGGTGAATTCGCCGAGCGAGAGTCCGGCGGTGGCCTGCACGGTGAATTCGCCGATCTCCGCGCGGAGGGCGGCGAGGGTCGCCAGGCCATGCACGAAAAGCGCGGGCTGGCAGTATTTGGTCTGCGTAAGTTCCTCCGCCGGTCCGGCAAAGGCGATCTTGCTCAGCGCAAAACCGAGGATCTCGTCGGCTTGGGCGAAGAGCTGGGCGGCGGCGGGATATTTGGCGGCAAGATCCTGGCCCATGCCCACGGCCTGGGCGCCTTGACCCGCGAAAAGGAGAGCGATGCGTTTGTCTTTCATAAGTGTTGTCCGAGTTGGAGTAGCCGGGCGGCGCGGGCGGCGCTGCGCGCGAGGAATTCCGCGCCCCGACTCATCGCGGCGTCGAGCGGCACAGGTTCGTCGATGATTGCGCAATGCGCGTCGAAGAGGGCATCCACAGCCGGACTTTCCGCGATGGAGCCGGCGAAAGCGATAACCGGTTTGCCGTGCTTGCGGGCCAGCGCCGCGACCCCCGCCGGGCCTTTGCCTTCCAGCGTCTGCCCGTCGATCCGGCCTTCGCCGGTGACAACCAGATCGCTCGCCGCGATGCGTTCCTCGAGCCGCAGGGCACCGGCAAGCAGCTCGAAGCCGGAGCAGATTTGCGCGCCGCAAAAACTGAGCAGTCCAAAGCCGAATCCACCGGCTGCGCCCGCGCCCGGCGTGTCGCGAAAGTCGCACTCCAGATCGCTGGCGACGACATCCGCGAGATTGAGCAACCCTTCCTCCAACGCCACGACATCCATGGCGCCCGCGCCCTTTTGTGGACTGAACACACGCGCCGTGCCGCGCGGCCCGAGCAGGGGATTCTGCACGTCGCAGGCGGCGATGATTTCCGGGAGTTCGATCGCGCCTGCGGACACAATCCGGACCAGGGCGAGCAAATTGCCGGGGATGGGTTCCAGGTCCTCCCCATCGCTGGTCAGAAATTCGTAGCCCAACGCCGCAGCCAGGCCGATCCCGCCATCCGTGGTCGCGCTCCCGCCCAGCCCGATGAGGATTTTCTGCGCCCCGCGCTCCGCCGCCTGCCGCACGAGCTGGCCGGTGCCAAAGGTGTTGGCGCGCAGCGGAGCGCGCTCGTCATTTTGCAGCCGCCACAAGCCGGAGACCTCGCTCATGTCGATGACCGCGAGCTTCTCCAGCTCCACCCAGACATAGCGCGCCTCGACTTCACGGCCGACCGGATCGAGCGCGCGGGTGCTGATCCATTCTCCACCCAAGGCTGCGCCGAGCGCCTCGGCAAAACCTTCCCCGCCATCGGCGATCGGCGCCCGCTGGATTTCCGCATCCGGCCAGGCCCGCGCAAACCCGGAAGCAATGGCTTCCGCCGCAGCGACCGCCGAGAGCGAACCTTTGAACTTGTCGGGTGCGACGAGGATTTTCAAGAAGAGGGGGCGGGGAGCTTCGTTGGCGGCGCCGGTGATGACAAGCGGGCAAAATGACTCGCGGATTGCGGCCTGAAAAAGATTCGCCTACGGTGCCGCCGCACTCGGAGGGGTGGCAGAGTGGTCTAATGCGCCGGTCTTGAAAACCGGAGAACCGAAAGGTTCCGTGGGTTCGAATCCCACCCCCTCCGCCAGATTTGATCAGTGACCGCGGGTTGGTCGTGCGCATCTTCCCCAACGACGTGCGCCTCCTCCGCGCCC
>Ga0105047_10003901_pt1 | contig 26181 bp, 22 predicted proteins | sample MAT04_FD_78384 | JGI IMG/M metagenome (GOLD analysis project Ga0105047, IMG submission 78384) | Freshwater microbial communities from Lake Fryxell liftoff mats and glacier meltwater in Antarctica - MAT-04 (megahit assembly) | ecosystem: Environmental > Aquatic > Freshwater > Ice > Liftoff...
GATGGATCGCAGCTTTTTTTACGGGACCGATGCCGAGATGGCTGCCGGCTCGGCCACTGATCGGCCTTACGTTATCGTAATCACAATTTCTACCGATCGACCTCTCCCATGACCACATCGATTGATCCTACAATCGCAGGAACATCGGCTAGCAGGACGTTCCGGCAAAGCTCGCCGGTGACGGCGAGGTTGACAAAACTGGGGCCGCGAATCTTCACGCGGTAAGGAATCGGGCCGCCTTGCGATTCGATGTAGAAACCGAGGTGCCCACGGGGGTTTTCGTATTCGGCGTACACTTCACCCGGCGGAACCTTCATCGCCCGGGGCAGTTTCGCTCGGTAGGGACCACCGGGCATCTGCGCAATGCACTGACGCAGGATGCGGATGCATTGCTTCATCTCCTGCATGCGAACCCAATAACGGTCCCAGCAATCGCCCAGTTGTCCACGTGAGCCATCGCCGACGCAGACGTCGAATTCCAGGCGATCGTAAATGCTGTAAGGCCGCGTGCGGCGAAGGTCGAGAGGAATTCCGCTACCGCGGATCATCGGGCCGCTGAGAGCGTATTTGACGGCGAGATCTTTGCTGACCACGCCCACCTTGCCGGTGCGCTTGATGAAGATGTGGTTGAAGCTGAGCAGATCGTTGTATTCGTCGATCTTCGGTTCGAAGTAGTCGAGAAATTCCGTCAGCTTCTCCAGGAACTGAGGCGGCAGATCCCACGTCACCCCGCCGACGTTGATATAGCTGAGTGTCAGTCGCGCGCCGCAGAGTTGTTCGAAAAGATCGAGGATGTACTCGCGTTCGCGGAAGGCGTAGAGAAACGGCGTGAATGCCCCCAGATCCATTCCGTAGGCGCCAAAAGAAACAAGGTGCGAGGCGATTCGGTTCAACTCAGAGGCAAGCACGCGAATAAATTCCGCGCGGATGGGAACGACGATATTTGCCAGCTTTTCAACCGCCATCGACCAGGCGTGGTTGTTGTTCATCGCGGCGAGGTAGTCGAGACGGTCGGTGTATCCGATGTACTGGTAGTAGGCGAGATTCTCGGCGATTTTTTCCTTGCAGCGATGCAGGTACCCGATGTGGGGCGTGGCTTCGAGGACCATCTCGCCATCGGTGCGCAGGACGATGCGCAGCACACCGTGGGTGGACGGATGCTGCGGCCCCATGTTGACGAGCATTTCTTCCGACTGCACGTCGGTGTCTTCGTCGAAGACATCCGTGCCAAGCACGAAGTTTCGGGTTTGAACGGCTGAATCTGGCAATGCGGTGGACACGCGGTATTCCTTCGATCGAATGGAAAGCGATTCTAGAGACTCAGTCGCAGAATTACTATCTGCACACACGCGACGGCGGCGTTTCCAGGCGTTACATTTTGCCGCATGTTGCAGTCTGATTTCCGAACTCTCTCGCTGCAAACCCCCCGCCTGCTGCTGCGTCCGATGCGCGCTGAGGATCGAGCCGCATTTTTACATTTTCATGAGGTCAATCTCACACATTTCAGTGAATGGGAGGCAACCGCACTCCAGAGCCAGTCCGCTGGCGAGACCTTCGACGAGATGTGGCAACGAACCGAGCGGAGCTACACGGATGGCACGGCATTCCGACTTTTTGGATTTGCGGCCGATGGACGACTTGCCGGGATTTTTGCGCTCAGCGAGATCGTCCGCAGGGCCTTTCAAAACGCGTATGGTGGCTGGCGGGTGAGTTGCGAGTTCACGCGACAGGGCATCGGAACGGAGGGCGTTCCGGGGATGCTGGATCTCGCCTTCGCGCCGTCGCCACGCGGCTTAGGCCTGCATCGGGTGCAGGCGAACGTTCAGCCATCCAATCTGGCAAGTCTGGCACTGGCAAGAAAAGCGGGTTTTCGCGAAGAGGGCCTTGCCCGGCGATATCTCGACATCAACGGCAGTTGGCGCGATCACGTAATGTTCGCGAAGACCACAGAAGAGCACTCGTTGACCTACTTGCCGTCGCAATAAAGAATTCACCCATCGCCCCGCCGCTCGTCGGCGTCGCGAAGCAGTGCGGTCGCCTGACGCTCGAACCGCCTTGTCCAAAACGACAAGCCCCGCGCCATCCGCGCGGGGTTTTGAATTGATCGGATTGTGTCACGCGCTTACCCCATGCCATCCCATCGTTCGGCATCCTCGTAGGCCTTGGGATGAAGCTTCTTCTTTTCCAACGGCCTCACCTCCGCAGCATCACGCCCGGATTTCACCGGCTGCGGCAGCGATCCATCGGTTCGATTCACTTCAACGGTATTCTGCTGAAACTTGTTGCGATCTATCTGCACAGCACACTCCTGATCCACAGCATTCAATCTGATGCGCTTCCGTGCAAATTCATTCGTCTTCCGTGACAGCAGACTCAAGACCTTCAACCTTATGGGACGTGGATTGGAAAAGGCGAGGGGGATCCGACAATTTTTCGCAATTTAACCCAGATTGGCGACCGCAATATCGGCGCGCGAAAAAGCGACGGGTTGCTACAACCCGTCGCTCGTAATGGAAAGTTTACTTGAATTCACCGATCCACGTGTCACTCATGAAGGTTCCGAACGCCAGACCCGTCGAGAAGATGATCTTGTCGCCCCAGAGCCCGACAACGCCACTGCTGCGCGCGCCGGGCAACTTGGTGAGGACAGACCATTTGTTCGTGGAAGGATCATAGCTTTCAACCGCCTGAACGGTCGTAGGACGATTAATCTCCCGGCCCATCGCCTCGCCACCGAACATGAGGATTTTGCCTTTGTACACAACCGTGGTCGCCCAATTATGCGAGCGTGGCGGATTGCCAAAAGTGGCTAGCGCCGTCCAACTACCGGTCGCGGGATCGTACCGGAAACTGGTGTTCTTGAATGCCGCCGTCGCGTCGTTGCCGGTTTGTCCGCCGATCGTATAGATCTTGCCGTTAATCGTTGCGATGCCGAAGTGGTTGTTCGCCCCGGGCATGTTGCCCTTCAGCGTCCATTTGGCGGTTGGATCATCGAGCTTCAGTGTGAAAATCTCGGTGCGATCGCCCATTTTCTCGTCGAAACCTCCCATGTAATAAAGCGTGCGATCCAGCAGCGTCATGTTACCGGCCCCGCGGTTCACTGGCAGCGATTGCAGGGTGTCCCACTTGCCGGTCTGGGTGTCATAGCGATGCATTGTCTTCAGCCCGAACACTTGCCTGGTGCCAGCGGCGTCCACGGTGTAGCCACCGACAAGGATGATGTATTTTCCGTCAACCACCGTCGCTGCGTGCGAAAGCCTGGCCGGCATGTCAGCAAGCTGCGTCCACTTGTTCGCCGCCGGGTCATACACGTCCATGCGCCCGACTGAGAGATATTTATTATTGACGTATCCGCCCATGACATACATCTTGCCGTTGACCATCGCGACCATTTCCTCGGTACGGGCGATGTGGGACGCCGCTTTCGTCCAGGTGAGTGTGCCCTGCGCAGGAGTGGGCGTTGGTGTCGAGGTGATGACCGATTCACCGATTTCGATGAAGCTAATCTTGTTGTTCACCGCCCCCGCGGCGTTCGAAACACTCAGTTTGCCATCGGCGACATTCACGGTCACCGTGCCTTGCACCCAGGGGTTCGCCTTGGTGGGCGTGCCGGTGACAGCGAGCGTGCCTTCGATGTTGATCTTCATCACGCTATCCGCATAGGAAGCGTCGCCCGCAACGAGGCGGACTTTATATTGCCCATTCGGCACCGCAATTTCCCACTTGAAGTTTCCGCCCTTCTGGAGGTGGTTGAAAGTGTCGTAGCGCTGGTCATAGGAAAGCGACGAATTGCGATCTCGCGTGTTGGCGCTGTTGAGCGCGTTCCAGCCATAGGTCAACCCATTTGCCCGCAGGCCATAGACTGCGCCGGTGTCGGCTCTGCAATAATCGGGCACGGGCACGTTGGACGGCTGAAAGTTGATGCGGCCGGCAAAGGTGGCGGCGAAAAGTTGGCGGGATTCCAAAGCTTGAAACATCGGATTCATGATTTCCTCTCCTGAAAATTAGGCGACGCTGAAAGACTAACTCGAAAATCTGCCGAAGCAGGTGTTGTGGAGTGTGGCAATTTGTCGCATGGCGAATCGACCGCAAAAACACGGGGTAGGATGCCATTTCTCGCCCTTCGCGACTAAATTTCAGCTCGCGTCTGGTATTAGTTAGGCATGTCATTACGAGACGTTGACATCACAGCAGCCATCCGTCTGGTGCCAGAACGGCGGATGGAGGAAGCCATACGCGACGGAAAATTCGGTAACCTCAAAAGGCGACGGCGAGCCCCTGCACCTCGACGACCCCCTGCCGACGAGGATGCCCGGGAAATGTGGTGGGCATTGCAAATCCTGAAGACCAATGACTTTTTCCCCCGATAGAGTCCGCCGGCGAAAAACCATCGACCCGCAGAACAGCGATCTCGACAAGGTCACCGATCTCGCAAGGTGGCGACAACTGATCGTGCAGATCAATGCACTGGTTCACACGATCAACAACATGGGCACCAACGCAATCAACATTCCGGTGTCACCTGTCAACGACGAATGATGGAAATTCCATGCCAGGCGCGCGGTGGAGACGTGCAGAATGGCCGTCTTGCGTTAGAGTCCTTTCGAATTCAAGCGATGAATGAATCTGCTGTCCATGCCAACGCCCATCAACTCTCCGCAGAGATCAAGCAGCGGGGGAGAATCCTCGGCTTCGATCTCGTCGGCATCGCGCCGGCGGAGGCGTCGAAGTATCGGGATTATTTCCGCAACTGGATCGAGACTCAGCAGCACGGGTCGATGTAGTATCTCGCGAGACGATTTGATGAACGCACCGATCCTCGGGTGTACGTGCCGGATGCACGATCTGTCATCTGTGTCGCGATCAACTATCACGTGCCGCTGGAGGAATTGCCCGAGAACGAGAAGGCGCATCACGGAAAGGTGTCGCGATATGCGCTGGGAGACGACTATCATGAGGTCATCAAGAATCGATTATTTCACCTCGCTGACTGGATCAAGCAGAAAGCGCCCGATGCGGTGACGCGCTGCGCCGTGGACACCGCCCCCGTGATGGAAAAAGATCTCGCCGCCCGCGCGGGCGTTGGATGGATGGGCAAGAACACCTGCGTGATCAATACCTCCATGGGTTCATGGTTGCTGCTGGGCGAGATCATCACGTCGCTGGATCTTCCCGCCGATGAACCGGCGATCGATCGATGTGGCACTTGCACGCGATGCATTGAAGCGTGTCCAACGCAGGCGATCACCGCTCCCTACCAACTTGACGCGCGGAAGTGCATCTCCTATCTGACCATCGAACACCGCGAGGAAATCCCGCGCGAATTTCACACACCAATCGGTGAATGGCTCTACGGCTGTGACATCTGCCAGGACGTCTGCCCGTGGAATGGACGCGCCCCCGCGTCCTTCGATCCGGCATTTCAACCTCGCATCAGATCGGGCACGCTGGATCTCCGTGATGTGTTGAACTGGCGGTTGGGCGAACCGAACCTAACGCTGAAAGGATCCGCGATGAAGCGCGTGAAGCTCCCACAGTTACAGCGAAATGCGCGGATTGTGATGGAGAACAAGTTGCGACCATCGTAAGAATCAACAGTGCTTAACGACGAGGCAAATGAGAGCGCTGAGTCCCTTCGCCCGGCAGTTGAACCGCGTAATCCTGATTCTGCGGCTTCGTGACATGGACGCCCCGCGGCACGCCGCCTCTCCACTTCACGCACAGAGATGGATGCAACACAGCCCAGGTTTGAGTGGCCGGCTTGATCGCACATCGCTCCGGATTTCAGGACGCGGGCCGCCCGAAGCGCTTCGAGCAGGATGATTTTCACCCGCCGCTTTTGCCGCTGCGATGAATGCCAACGTCCTGCGGTCGGATGATCTGGTCATCCGCGGAGAGCGTTGCGGTCTGTCCGGGTGAGAGAATTAGGAACCTGTCCGGATCCCATCCGCCTAGAACAAGGTCACGGAGGAGCGACGCATCCCCGGTGAAGCGGTCAAACTTCCACTTCAGCCAATCCGCGCAATCCTTTGTGTGTTCCGCCTCGCCTTCACTCGTCGCAGCAGGCAGTTCGACATATGCGGCCCTGCTGTAATGCTGCATCCATGCCTGTTCGGTTTCCAGCAGGTATTGCACATCATCCTCCGAAAATCGCTTGCGATACTCCTGCGCCGCCGCCTCAAACCGCGCAGGCCCCGGTGGAAGGTGGCAGCGGTTCCAGCCGGGCGAATACCAATACGTTCCCGGATACAGCCTCGATTGTTCCTCATACACATGTCGATCACCCAGGAGCAGGGTGATACAATCGTGTGCCCGGGGAACGATCAACTCGCACCGGCAAGTGGATACACCCTCAATCCCACGGGAACACAAGCCGTAAACCAGTGCGATGTGTTGAACCTCGGGAAATCGCTCTTCCACGTCGTTCACTGCGACCTGCAGTTCCTTCCGCAGGATGGGCGGATCATTGTGAAGCCCCTGCCGCAGGAAGATGGTTGCAGCCACGCAGAGTTGATCGCGCGTAAGAGCGTTGACCTCATCGCGAAGCACATCGCATGCGATGATTGCGATCGTGCCGTTTTGGGGGTTCGCACTTGCCATGAGTTGATATCCTCAAGTTTACACACATCTCATGATTCTCCCAATCCCCGTGATGTCTACCGGCAGTTGCAGTTTGGCCCAGCCGCGCCACAACACCAGCCGCCCTGCACCGGACAGCGGCCACGACGGTCCTCGTGATTCGAATGCTGGTCGTCGGCCCCGGCCAGTGAATGTTGGTCCGTTATGCCTTCCCCGCGACACAAGGGGAGACCTCAAAGCATCAACAATCGAAAATCACCTCGCCGGACGGGAGGGATTTGAATGTGTCTTCCCGGCGGCTCACTTGCCCCAGAACGTCCGCTCTCGTGCGTCCTCGGCGATCTTCAACTCAGCGTCTTCCACACTCTGACCCGTCAACGTACCCGCATACGCCGCGAGACCATCGAAACCCTGGACGCGAAGGATGGTGCGGACGGTATAGCGGCCGCCTACCGCGATGAAACGCAGGGCATCAAGTTCATCGTCCCATTTCTTCTCCTGGACCTCGGCGGTGCCTTCGTTTCTGCGCATTTCGCGGAGGAAGCCCCACAAAGCCCAGTCGTGTCCGACGGGCAGCGGCATCTTAAAGTGGATCACGCCGTATGCGGTTTTACCGCTGGGGCTGATCCAGACCTGGTGGGCGTGGTCGGCGTCGGTGGTGTTTTTGTCGATCTGCCAGCCGATGGGAGGGGCAACCGTGGCGTCGAGCGATTCAGCGTAAAACGGTGTCGCCAGATTCGTTGAAACCGGCTGCGTGGTGATCGCAGGTCGCTTGTGTTTGGCGCATCCGACGACGGCGAAAACCATCAGCGCCGAAAATACCTGCGCAAAAAAACAGGCCGTCGCTCGCGAGGATTGACGGGGGCTCTGCGAGCGACGGTCGTTGGCTGCTTTCATGCAAAAATGCACGAAGATTACTTCTTGCCAGCAGTGGCGGGCGCTTTCTGAAAGCTGTAGCTGCCGCCGAACTTCTTGGTGAATTTGTCCACTCGGCCGGCAGTATCGACGAACTTCTGCTTGCCAGTGAAGAACGGGTGACACTGATTGCAGATATCGACGTTGATTTTCGCCGAAGTACTGCGCGTCTGGAAGTTGTTGCCACAGGCGCAGTGGACGTTACAGGTTTGATACTTGGGATGAATCTTGGCTTTCACAACTGGCTCCTTGGGTCGATCGTGCGTGTCCGCATGTGGCAAACACGTCAGTCGAACCGATAAATCTTCAATCGGCAACGGCATATTCCCGCCGTCGAATTAGGGTCGAGAACTATATCGGGCGTCTCGCGGGTTTGCAACCAACCCTTGCCGGGCGCGTGCTGCAAGAGTAGTCTCGCAACCAAAGCCCCCGATGGAGTTTGCATGAATATCACGCTTTTGGCCCTGGTACCCCTGTCGACAGGCAGCATCCTGGCTGCTCCCACGACTCAGCCGACCACTCTGTTTGACCCTGCAAGGCACATGCGGGTGGATGAGGTCAAGCCGGGCATGAAGGGGTATGGCCTCTCCGTATTCCACGGTTCAAAGGTGGAAAAGTTTGATGTGGAGGTGGTGTCGATCCTGCATCATTTCAACCCGAAGCGGGATGTCGTGCTGATCCGCTGCCGGGGGCAGAATCTGGAGCATACCGGGTCGATCCAGGGAATGAGCGGCTCACCCATTTACCTGACCGACGATTCCGGCAAAGCGCGGATGATCGGCGCATTCGCCTATGGCTTCCCCTTCGCCAAAGACCCCATCGCCGGAGTTCAGCCGATCCAGTACATGCTGGAGCTTCCGACGATTCCGCACACGGAAGATGAGATCGAGGGAAGTGCAGGCGAGGTAACCGACGCTTCACATACGACGACCTGGTCAGTGATGGATGCGATGCTGCGTGTGCGAACGGCATGGATGTCGCCAAAGCCTGCGACTCCGCAACAATCCACGCAACTGTCACCGCTGGCGACGCCCATCTCCGTCAGCGGAATCTCGACGGAGCAGTTGCGCGATCTAATGCCGATCTTCACGGCGAACAACCTTTCGCTATTGCAGGCCGGCGGAGGATCGAGCGCTTCTTCGCCAACGGAGGCGCCTGTTACGATTGAACCCGGTTCGGTTCTCGCAGCGCCGGTGTTGACTGGCGATGTGCAGTTGATCGCAACTGGCACCGTCACCGAGGTCATCGGCGAAAACGTCTTCGCCTTTGGTCATCCATTCAACGGCGAAGGGCCGATCGCGTTGCCATTTGCCTCTGGTCGAATCGATGGCATTGTCGCGACGATCATCAGCAGCTACAAACTGGGTGCGATGGACCGCGTGCGGGGAACGCTTAGCACCGATCAAAGCGTTGGCATCGCCGGGAAGCTGGGCGAGGCACCGAAAACCATTCCGATTGACATTGACTTGAAGTACGTCGACGGCTCCGTGCCGCCGGAGAAATATCACTTCGACATGGCGCTGCATTCAACCTTTTCACCGATGATGACGGGCGTTGCGATGATTTCCGCGCTCAGCGGCGCACGGGAACTGCCGCGGAATCACACGATGGATTATGATGTGACGGTTGAATTCACCAACGGCAAGACGATTCACACCATCAACCGCGTCGTGAACGGCGGGGCGCGAGCGGTGGCAGCGGAGATGGTGCTGCCGGTGCAGTTGGGAATCGAAAACCCATTCAAGAAGTTGATGCCTGCGAAAATCACCGGGTCGGTCACCATCACCCCCACCGCGCTGAACGCGACGATTCTGTCTGGCCGGTTGAACAAGCAGACATATCGACCGGGAGAAGTCGCGACGGGCTATCTTTACTACCGACCTTTCCGAGGCGAAGAGAAATCGATGCCAATCGAATTTCCGCTGCCGCGCGATCTGCCCGAAGGGCAATATCAACTGAGCATCGGCGACGCGGATCATTACCTGGCGGAGGAGATCATCGCAAACACATGGAAGTTCGCCGCCACCGATGTGGATAGCATGATCGAGGCGATACAAACAGCCACCAGCGTGAAGAAGGATGCCATCTATCTACGGCTGGTGCGTCCGGGCGATGGCGTCGCTGTTGGTCGAACTGCGTTGCCAAAACTTCCCGCGTCGCGTCGAGCCTTGCTGATGGCAAGCGGCCGCGGTGATGTGACCGCGATGAGCACGGGAAAGGTGAAGACCATTTCAACGTCACTCGTATTCGCAGGATCAGCCGACCTTACGATCACCGTTGAAGCCAATCCGCACGCCGATCATGCCTCGCCGCGCGAAGCAAACTCGGCCAGCACTAATCCGTCCACGCCGCCTCAACGGTCGGTGACACCTTAACAGCAACATCAAGAATTCTCCTGGAGATCCCGTCATGCGAATCATCGCCCCGCTGCTCGCCATGTTGACCGCCGCACCCGCGCTTGCGGTCACCACTTCCTATTGGACACACACAACCGAAGCGGATTTTGCTTCCGGCAAACTTGAGAATGTCGTTGCGACCAATCTCGGTGCACTCAAGCTCTCCCGCGCCATCGAACCAGTGCTGGCGGATGATCCAAAGGTGGCGATCGTACACGCGTTGGCGCAGGCGGCCGATGGAACAATCTACGCGGGTACGGGATCAAGCGGATTGCTGCTGGCGATGAAAGATGGCATCTCCTCACCGCTCGCCGACTTTGGGGATGATGTTAACGTCACGGCATTGCTGGTTGAACCGGATGGATCTGTGCTGGCTGCCACAAGCGGAGCAGCGGGCAAGGTGTATCGCGTGAAGAAGGACGCGAAGCCTGTGGAAGTCTTCTCTCATGAAGGTGTGCAATACATCTGGTCGCTTCTGCGCGACGAAAGCGGTGTCATCTATATCGCAACAGGACCAGACGGACAGTTATATTCGCTGGCGGCGGACGGCGCGAGCAAACTGGTCATCGATACCGAGCAGAACAACCTGCTGTCACTCGCGAGCGATGGCAAGGGAACGCTGTATTTCGGAACCGACCCGAATGGCATCGTCTATCGTTTGAACACGAAGACGAGCGAGTTGTTCGTGGTGTATGATGCGAATGAACCGGAGATCAATTCACTGGTCTTTGACGAAAAGGGCAACCTGTACGTCGCCGCGAGCGATGCAGCGGCGGTGTCGGAAGAAATGCCGCCAGTGGCGACGCCGGACACAGGGCATCCTGAATCGCCGACAAGCGCGCCGAGCATCAAGGATGAGCCTCCCGCCCCGCCGAAGCCGAGCGAACCGCCTGTAGTTCCGCCGGGTGAACCGCCGGCGATCCCCCGTGAGGTTGAGCCAAAACACCTGATGATTCTGGCAGAGGAAGCGGCGATTGAGGTGACCACCGCACCCGCCGAACCTGCGGCTGCAACTGTTACGCCTCTTCCCGAAACAGCGGGCAGTGGCATGGGAAGCGCAATTTATCACGTCGATCCGGAAGGATTCGTCCATGAAATTTTCCGCCAGCCTGTCACGCTTTACTCGATGATTGACGATCATGGCAAACTGCTTGCCGCGACGGGCTCCTCGGGCGTTGTCTACAGCATCGATCCAGCCGCTGACGAAACCGCGGTGATTGCGCGGACGGATGCGAAAGAGGTCACCGCTTTGCTTGCGGCGAAGGATGGCACGATTTACCTGGGAACTTCGACCACGGGCACCGTGGCGAAATTGTCAGCAAGCTTTGCGAAGGAAGGCACCTTCACCAGCCCAGTGCTGGATGCGTCGCAGATTAGTCGATTCGGCAAACTGGAACTCACCGGTACACTGCCGGCGGGAAGCGGGTTGAAGATCTCGACCCGCAGCAGCAACATCGCCGAGGAAGAGGATGCCGGGTGGTCAGGTTGGACCAAACCCGTGACGGCGACACAGTTTTCGCCGATTACATCGCCCTCAGCGCGGTTTCTGCAGTATCGCCTGACCTTCAACGCGACAGCAGACACGTCGCCGGCAGTTTCGGAGGTGAAGATCGCGTATCAACAGCCGAACCAGGCACCGGCGATCAAGTCGTTGAATGCAACGCCAAAGTCGTCCGATCCAGCGCAGCCCGTCGAGGTTCGGTCGACCATGACGGTTGCCTGGGCGGTGGAGGATCCGAATTTAGACACCTTGCAGTACACCCTCTACGCCCGCTCGGGGTCCACTTCGCCATGGGTGCAGATCAAGGACAAGCTGACTGACCCCACCTATGAGTGGGAAACCCGCAATGTGGCCGATGGAAGCTACCAGCTGCGCGTGGTGGCATCGGATGCCGCCGTAAATGCGTTGGGAGAGGGGAAAACTGCGTCACGGATCAGCGAAACGGTGATTGTTGACAACACGCCGCCGGAAATCGGCGATTTGAAGTCGTCCGTTGAGGACGACAGCGTCAGCATCGACCTGCGTGCGGCAGATCATTCCACGACCGTGGGCAATCTGGAATACTCACTTGACTCTTCAAGTGACTGGCAGACTGTCCTTCCTTTGGATAAGATCGCCGATTCGCCTGATGAGGCGTATCGCTTTTCTATCCCAGGTGTGGGCGAGGGCGCGCATCAGATTACCATTCGCGCAACCGACGCGCGGGGAAATCGGGCGTATCAGAATGTGAACGTAAGTGTTGATTCGAAAAAGGAATAGAAGGATCCAGATATGCATTACCCGCACCGCAAGAGCAAAGTGAAGCGCGCACGGAAGCTTGGCTTCCGCGCCCGCATGAAGACTTCGAACGGCCGCAAGACCATCAACCGCAAGCGCGCGGCAGGTCGAAGAGTGCAGGTCGTATAATCTGACGGATAATCGCCCCGCATGTGAAATGCGGGCCTTCGTTTTGTCACCCGATCAATTTAACGTCCCGCACCCATGGCATCCGACGATTTCACGATCAAGGAAACTGATGGCGTCAAGGTCGTCCGGCTCCGGACTGACAATCTGCTGAGCATTGCCGAAGTAAACCGTATCGGCGGTGAACTGAACAAGCTGGTGGACGACGGGGCGAAGAAACTCGTGCTCGATCTCCGATCAGTTATCTACGCCGGCTCTGCAACGCTTGGCATGCTGCTGAGCCTGCGCGAGAAAATGCAATCGTCCAAAGGCAAGCTGGTGCTGGCGGGCATTGAAAACCTGGAAAAGCTGTTCACACTTTCACGAACCAAGACGCTCTTCGAAATCGCAGCGACGGTTGAAAAAGGCGTGGAGATTCTGAAGAACCCCTGAGCAACAAGAAGCCCACCTCAATATATCGCTGCGATTTGCGAAGAAGCAAACACTTTAGAACCCGTCATCCTGAGGGCGTGCGAACTTTTGAAGAATCCCCGTAGCGTGGGCGTCTCGCCCACGTCCGTAAGCCTGAATAGAACGTGGGCGAGACGCCCACGCTACGGGGTCATTGCCAAGGACTCTCACACTCTGAACTGTACCTGGCGAAGGATCTGGAATTCAATGCAAACTGCTTTGGGAGGAACATGGATTGTTCCCTAATCGCCGCGACATATTAAGCTACCACAATATGCTCAATCACGAATCGGAAGTTCATTCGAGCCTGTTGATGCTGGCTTTTTGTTTGCGCTCGCGCCAACCAGTTCGAGAAATTTGTGTGCCAGATCCTTCTCATTCACCACATGCCCGATAAGGTCGGTCTTTCCATTCTCAACCATTCTGGCAACGATAGCCGGATGGTTGGGGAGATCATCAACCGTCCACTTGCGGACATCCACCCAGGTATCAGCAATCGCGAGGTTCTTCTTGGGGATCAGTGCAATTCGCCCCGGATTGCCCGGTGCCAGCACTACATGCAGCGACAGCGCCGCCAATCCCCAGCCAGCCAGCAACAGCACGAGCACGAAGAATCTGAATAGCCACTTCATGTCTGGATTGTCAGCGCAATGAGTGGCTGACGTCAATTATGGAGGAAGCGCCAGAATGCAAGAGAGGTATTTTCTGCAAGAAGGCTCACAAATTTGGCAATGGACGGGAGGAGTCCGCCGGGTCGTCGATGCCGACTTCTTCCTGTGTTGGCTCATCGGATGCGTCCGGAGGTGGATCGGTGGATTCAGCGGCAGCAGATTCTGCCTCAACGGTGGCTTGAGAATTCGGATCCCCGGAAGGTTGCATCGGTGTTGCGCCGACAAGGCAGTGATAGTAGCCTGTGGCGAAATATCCCTGCTGCTGCTGATATGGAAAATTGATTAACTCGACAAACTCGCGGATGAGTTGCTGCGCCGAGGTGTCGCTGCGTTCTGCCGCCTGCACCGCCTGCTGGTGCTTGCGATCGCGGAAACGCATCATCTGCACGAACCGCCCCGCCGATTCCGATCCCCCCCAGTTCGCCGCAGTCTGCTCGTAGACTTCAAAGCCATCACACCCCAGCTTCATCATTGCCTGGCGGAACCGCTGCATTAGACGAGCATGCTCGGTACGTTTTTCTTTCGGAACGACGTAACTATTGGTCTGCAGCAGCATTCGGTTCCAATCCAGCCCAAGCTTGTCAACCTATCCTCAACCAGCGTCCATTGCCCGAAGGGACAACGCGCATTTTGCCAGATTGTGACTCAAGGTTCAAATAGGGCAAATTTCCAATGGCAAAACCCGACCGGCCGAGACGGAACACAAGTCCTCATAACAAGAAGACTCTGCCTAAATTCATGCCTTTCATCAAACGCCGGAAGCCCCGCGGCTGCTGGCACGGGGCTACCGGTAAAGATTCTCCAGCTTTACGCCTTTTCGGGTTCTTCCGGAACTGCCGCTTCCAAGGCTCGCTTGTTCTCCACCAGTCCCTTGGATTCGAGGATCTGCTTTCGGATTTCAACTCCCAGATCCTTGTTGTCGAACAGGAACTGCTTGGCATTTTCGCGGCCTTGCCCCAGGCGAGTGGTCTTGTAGTTGAACCAGGCACCGCTTTTCTCAACTATGTTCCCCAGCACCGCCAGGTCCAGCAGATCACCTTCGTAGCTGATACCGCGATCAAACATAATGTCGAATTCAGCATCACGGAAAGGCGGTGCAATCTTGTTCTTCACCACGCGGGCACGCGTGCGGGCACCGACGCTCACATCCCCCTCTTTGATCGTCTGCGTACGACGCACATCGATACGCATCGAGGAATAGAACTTCAGAGCACGCCCACCTGGCGTGGTTTCCGGGTTGCCGAACATCACGCCGATCTTTTCACGGATCTGGTTGATGAAGATCACCGTGCATTTGCTCTTCGAGATCGCGCCGGTGAGCTTGCGCAGCGCCTGGCTCATCAGCCGGGCCTGCAGGCCCATGTGGGAATCGCCCATTTCGCCTTCAATTTCCGCACGCGGAATGAGCGCCGCCACCGAGTCGATCACCACCAGGTCCACCGCATTCGACCGAACCAGCAGTTCGCAAATCTCCAGTGCCTGCTCACCCGTATCCGGCTGAGAGACAAGCAGGTCATCGAGCTTCACGCCCAGGCGTTTCGCCCAGGAAGGATCAAGCGCGTGTTCCGCATCAATGAACGCCGCGACACCGCCAAGCTTTTGGCAACTGGCAATCACATGAAGCGTGAGCGTCGTCTTACCGGAAGATTCCGGCCCAAAAATCTCCAGCACGCGTCCACGGGGAATGCCGTGTCCGCCGAGCGCAATATCCAGCGAAAGCGATCCCGTGGGAATGCCGTCGATGTTCGCATTATGCGATTCATCCAGCGTCATCACCGCGCCCTTGCCGAACTGTTTTTCGATTTGCTGAACGGCGCGGGAAAGCGCTGAATCACGTGCCGGATCGCGCGATGGAACCGCATCTTTTGCAGCGTCTTTTGGAAGGGATTTGGAAACTGGAGCTTCGATGGAAGCAGACTTTTTTGCCGACGAGTCAACTTTTTCCATGGTCTTGGCCATGAGATTCTCCTTACTGTCCGCCAGGTATTTTAGCGATGTTTCACGCCCAGCCAGCGGTGCGATTCGCAGATGCCCATAGGGATGAGCGAGCGATTCGCGATGGTTAGTGACTTGTGAGGCTGATGCCTCCCGGCCGCCCATGCACTTGCATGTCACCGGAACTGAACTCGACGGTGAGTCACTTTTACCGCCCTTGTTCAGTGGTTGTTAGGATAATAGCTTACATCGCCCGAACATCCAATGGAAAAACAGAAAATTTCTCAAAAATAATCACCCTCGATCGACAGCGAAAAGCAACGACGCGTTCGGGTTTTATCTGCCGGTGGGGCTTCAATTGAATCGTCCAAATCCGTTCAGTCGCACTTCCATCTGACTATGGGACGATGAAAGATCCACCGATTTAACCGCATCAGCATCTGAAGCGCATCCAACACTGATCCGATACGGCATTCAGAGACCCTATGGCACACAGCACTTACGACCTGATCGTTATTGGTTCCGGCCCCGCCGGGCAGAAAGCTGCCCTGAATGCGGCCAGGCTCGGCAAACGCGTTGCGCTCATTGATCGCCAGCACATGGTGGGAGGCGTCTGCATCCACACCGGCACGATCCCGTCCAAGGCGATGCGCGAAGCCATCATGCATCTGACTGCGTTCAACGAACGCCAAGTCTATGGCAACAGCTACAGCGTCAAAGAGAATATCACGATGGCGGACCTGCTGCACCGCTGTCACTACGTCATCCGCTGCGAAGCCGATGTCGTTCGCGGACAGATGCGGCAGAATGGCATCACCATGCTGTATGGCGACGCGAGCTTTGTCGATGCCAACACCGTACGCATCGAAAGTGCCAGCGATGTCATGGAAATTCGCGGGCATCACATATTGATCGCTGTCGGGACCGAACCCGCGCGGCCGGACACAGTACCGTTTGCACCGGATCGGATCATCGATTCAAACGAACTTCTGAAGCTCACCGAACTGCCCAAAAGCATGATTATCGTCGGCGGCGGAGTCATCGGATCAGAGTATGCGTCGATGCTCGCAGCAGTTGGCGTTCGCGTCACTTTGGTGGAATCACGCCCGAGATTGCTCGAGTTTCTCGACGAAGAAATCACGGAAGCAATGCAGTTCCGCTTGCGCGAGATCGGCATCCGCTTGCGACTTGCCGAAAATGTGTCGAAGATCGACATTGTCGACGATCGCGTTGAGGCAACGCTTGCATCGGGCAAGCGGCTGACCGCCGACCTGTTACTGTACACCATCGGCCGACAGGGCGCAACGGCTCGGCTGAACCTCGACGTCGCCGGATTGAAGGCAGACGATCGCGGCCGATTAAAGGTCAACGAGTTCTATCAAACTTCCGTCCCGCACATTTACGCAGCCGGCGATGTGATCGGTTTCCCCGCGCTCGCCGCCACCAGCATGGAGCAGGGACGCCTTGCCTCCGCGCATATGTATCACCAGCTTGCCGAGCCGCCCAATCCGCTATTCCCTTATGGCATCTACACCATTCCCGAAATCAGCATGGTGGGTGCAACGGAACAGCAGCTCACCCAACAGCAGGTGCCTTATGAAATGGGCATCGCGCGCTATCGCGAAATCGCCCGCGGGCAACTGATGTCCGATCCGAACGGTCTGCTCAAACTAATCTTCCACCAGGAATCCCGCCGGCTTCTGGGCGTGCATGCCATCGGCTCCGGCGCAACCGAACTCGTCCACATCGGTCAAACCGTGATGGCCGCCGGTTTGCCCATCGATTATTTTACCGAGACCGTGTTCAACTATCCCACCCTCGCCGAATGCTACAAAGTGGCGGCGACAGACGGCTTGAATCGCGTGCAGACGGCGAAATCAACGGTGGTCGATCTTCAGGCAACGTCGAAAAGCGAAGCGAAAGCGGCGTGAGAAAACCAATACAATCAGAAGAACATGAAGATCCGCTACGGCGGGCTGCGCTGCCCGTCTGAGCACACAAACGAGAATCGCCCGGATTTACCGAGCGATTCCGATTCATCCCAATACTTGCTTTATAATCAAGTGGGCGCGGAAGGATTCGAACCTTCGAAGGCATAAGCCATCAGATTTACAGTCTGACCCCGTTGGCCACTTGGGTACACGCCCGGATCCTGCCTGTGAATCACCGGCAGGGCGGGGAAGTATGTGCGAAAGCCGGGGGGATTTCAACCGCGGACATTCAATTTCTGCGAGCGAGATGGGGAATATCCGAGATAGTGAACCCAGCAAAGTTTAGCGCCGCCGCTTGCGGCGAGTTGGGGAAGACTTCCATTGGAACACAATCACGATCCAACGGAGCGTCGCGCTCAACTCGCCGCGAGCGGCGGCGATAAATGATGGCAATCCTGGCAGTCTGCTGCTCAGTTCATCGCCCGCGCATGTTCCTCCAGCCGCTGGATCAGTTCGCAGGCTTCTTCGGTTCGGTCGCCCACGGCGCTGGTCCAATCGAGCACTTCGTTCTGCGATACCGCTTTCTCAATCCGTCGGCAGGCGCTGATGACAGTGCTGTGGTTGCGCTTGCCCATTCTTGTACCGATTTCAGGGAAGCTGAGCTTGGCGGTCTTGCGGACAAGGAACATCGCGACCGATCTTGCCAATGAGATCGTCCGTTGACGGCGGCCGGACATCAGGTCTTTGTGCTCTAAGCCGAAATAGTCGCAGACGGCTTGGAGGATGTTCTCGGGCTTCACTGGCGCGACCAATTGACGGTCCAGGTCGCCCAGGGCTTCCTGAGCCATGGTTACGTCGGCGGTGCGGTTCGTGAGCTTGATATGGGCGTCCATTCTTGTTACCGCGCCCTCCAGTTCACGCACGTTCTGTGTGACCCGTCTTGCGATCCACTGAATCACTTCTTCTGACAGGCTCAATCGCTGCCGATGCGACATCGCCCGGAGGATTTCGCATCGTGTGATGAAGTTCGGCGGATCGATTCGCACCACCATTCCGCTGACGAATCGGTTGATTAAAGATTCACCAAACTCAGCGATCATCTTGGGATGTTCATCCGATGCGAGGACCACCTGGCGGCCCATTGCTTCGATGGCGTTGAAGGTGTGCAGGAACTCTTCCTGCGTCGCCTTTTTGCCGCCGAGAAAATGAACGTCATCGATCACCAACAGATCGAGATCGCGCATCTTTCGGCGGAAGACATCCAGTTTGTTGGTTCGAAGGGCTGCCAGGAACTCGTTCGTGAACTCTTCACCGCTTAGATACATCCAGCGTTTGGTCGGATGATGCTGGATGAACCGCTTGCAAAGGCCTTGCAGCAGGTGGGTTTTGCCCAACCCGCAGCCGCCGTGGATGAAAAGCGGATTGTATTGCGCGCCGGGGAACTCAGCCACATAGATGGCGGAGTTATAAGCAATCTGGTTGCTTGCACCCAAGATGTACGTTTCCAGGTCGTGACGTAATCTTGGCCGCGATGAATATGCCGGCGAGATGGTGTCAAACGCATCCGCGCGCGGTTTGGAGACGGCGGGTGCGGGCATCATCGCCACCGCACGGGCCATCGGCGACTCCACCGCGTGCTTCACCACTGACTGCTTGGTGGGAAGATTCGCCAGCGGCCCGCCGGTCTTGATTACATGCACCGTGCCGCTGCGATTCGCGGCATCGGAAGATCCGTTGTCGGTCTTGATCTCAAAGAGCTGAGGCACCACCGAGAACTTCACGGGCAGTGCGCACCCCAGCACTTCGTGCGCCGCTTCCTGAATTGGGCGTGTGAAATGCGTGCCGATCCATTCACTGATAAAATCGTTTGGAACGGCAATCTCCAATCCGTCCTGCTTCAAATCGAGCTTGGTTGAGTTGTTAAACCAGACATGAAAACGTTGCTGTCCAACACGCTGTGCAATTGCGTCCGCCAATCGCGCCAGTTGTGGATCGTGTGCGCTGATGCAGCTCACTTCGATCTCCTTCCAAGTACAGCTTGAGACTGGCGGAAAAACGGCGCGTGAAATCGGTACATCGCGATCTCCACGAGCTTCCCTTTCACCAGAACTCAAAAACCCATCTACCCATGACGCCCATCCGGCCCGAGATGGACCGCCGAATGAACGACACCGCTACCGCAGGTCGTGTGCGAATCTCCTGCTTCGCAGCACGATGCGTGCGCACCAACCGCCCGTTGTCCGGCTGGATAGAAGCTCCCCGACAGAGTGGGCGAACCTCCACAACCCGAACTGCATTTTCCCCGAATAGGGCGGCGTTGCCCCGAACAATGGTCAGCAGATCATTGCGTCGAAGCGAAGTCGAACGGTGAAACACTCACCGCGCGGCCTTTGGCATCCTGCCTGGTTTTCATCCTTGAAAGTTCTGCTTCCGATCCGTGGTGTGCTTGATAGACTGTGCAGACCTGTAGGGCAGGCGAAATCACCTGCCAGGCCTTCCCCGCCGGCGCTTGCGTCCGGCATTTTGCACGAGGTTCATCAAGCGTTCATCATCCATGAACGTGCGGCCAAAATATCCCTGCGGTTCAATACTGGCAAGGTAATCTTTATGGGATTTTCCATACACAACGACTTTCCGCTGGATGCTGCCTGCGACGCGCGATGAAAATTCTTTTTATCAACGTGCCATCCCCATTCTTATTGGGCATGTGCACGAGATGTGGAGAAGAAAAATCTTTGGTGGTGCCTGCGTCAATTCGTCCGATAAATTCTTCGCAGATGCGATATCAATACTGGCATCGCACTCATGCATTCCCGCGAAGATCCCGAATCATGGCCAGACGCGAAGCCACGCGGGTCAAACCGTGGCGGAAATAGAGATTCATCGCCGGTGTGTTGCGGGAATCCACCGCCAACGAAAGCGTCTGGCAATCGTGCTCGGAAACGGCTGCCAGCGCAAGTTTCATCATGAAATCGCCCAACCCGCGCCCGCGTGCCGACACCACAAGTCCCAGATAAACCAGTTCCAACGTCCGCGGCTGAACCGAATCGCTTAGAAGCAGCACCGCCATCGGTTGATTGTGTTCAAGAAGCAGGAACCAGAGAGAAGGATCAAACTCGCCGGTTGCCTGATGACCCGCAATGACATCTTCGATATTCCGCAACCCGTTGAGCGCCGGGCAATCAAGACTTTGCTGATACGAACGCGCGATTGCGTCGGCGAAAGGGGAGTGAGCCTGGCGCGAATAGTTGACCAGCGACAAACCGTCTCCCAAGGGGGGACGTGCAATGGTGCGGCGCAGTGTCCGCTGAAGATAAAGCAGCTCGGCAAGGGTGATGCACCCACACTTTTCGTAAAGGTTTGCGATGGAACGATCGGCGGGATCGATCAGGAATTGCGCCAGATGCACATCCTGCCCGCGATAATGCTCAGAAATGGCGTCAACCAGCTGTCGGACCGCGTCAAACGGGGTTTGCCGGGAGATTCTTGCAGGTGTAAACAGCAGCATGGTGCGCCCGGGTGACAGCACGGGTAACAGCGTCCAGAGAATCGTGCCATTGCGGTGGGCAACCCAAAGCTCGTTGAGGTTGATCCCACGATCCCTGGCAAGTGAAATGAAATCCAGCACTTGCTCGTCATTTGCGAGCCCCGCCGGTCCGCACAACAGCAGCCGCAGTGCAGGTTCAATTTCATGGGCGTGCGCAATCCGGCAGTCTATGGGGCCCTGGGCGCCCGATCCGTCACGCAAGCCGAGTAAATTTGACAGCCCTCGCATGTTTCCTGAGAATACCCTGTTAATCAGCGATTTGCGATTTTAGAATGCGATCTTGTCGCATCCTTAATCGTATTACATCCGGAGTTATCACCCATGCGCCGTATTTTGCTGTGTTTCCTCGCGTTGATTTGTTTCATCGTTGCTTCGCCGACCATATTGGTTCGGGCGGAATTTCCCAAACCCAGCCTTTACCCGATTTCGTGGGAACTGAAGTTCACACACGGTCTGCCCAGGCGAATTGTGGTCCAGGCACCATGCGACAATGTGCCAAGAGCGTACTGGTATGTGACCTACACCGTCACCAATGATAGTGAGCAGGAGCAGACTTTCCTGCCCACATTCGAACTGCTTGCGGATGACGGCAGGCTCATTCGCAGCGACACCAACATTCCGGCTGTCGTCTTCAATACGATCAAGGCGCAGGAAAAGAAGCCGCTGCTCGAGCCGTTTACCACGATTGCGGGTGAGATCAGACTGGGAGAAGATGAGGCTCGCGACGGCGTGGCGATCTTCCCTGAGCCCACCACACGGATGGGCCATTTCTCGATCTTCGTCTCCGGGCTGTCTGGCGAAGCCGTTAACCTGACGGACCAACAGGGAACCCCGGTAAAGGACGCTGAAGGTCAGCCGATTATCCTTCGAAAAACGCTTCGCCTGAATTACCACGTCCGGGGCGACGAAGTTTACCCCGGCGAGGACGAAGTGAATGAAAAAACAGAAGAATGGATTATGCGTTAACAGGTTAAACTGGTTTTGATGGTCTTCAAACGGCGAGCCTGGCAATGTGCCAGGCTCGTTTCGTTGTATTATCGTCGCTGTGTCGCACCGATGCGATGGATCCTTTACCTTGCCACTGATTTCGACTGCTGATTCATCATGTTCCCGCGAAAGGATCCTGTTTTCTGGGCAAAGGTCTGTCCCTGCGTGCTTTCTGTTGTTTCGACAGGCTGGGGGTTTGCGGTGCAGAGGAATAAAACGAACTTACCTGCCCATGGATCAGGGCGATTCTCACGCTTGATTGAGGCAACTCTCGGTGATCGCTCCTCGCTGCTCCGTCTACACTCCTGTGATGCATGGTACAGCCGCAGCCGTCGCCGACACGAGCGCTGAAGTGGGTGCGCCGCTTTTTTGTCAGAAGGAAGCCGGAAGAGCAAGGGTAATCCTTGAGCATCCGTCGCCCTCAATTGACAACGGTCGTTTCGCAGTGAAACGATCAGTGGGAGAGATCATTCACGTTGAAGTGGATGCTTTCACCGATGGACATGATTGCATAACCGTCGCCCTGTATCACCGCTCGAGTGGAGCGGATGAATGGCAGGAGGTGGACATGTCGCCTTTGGTCAACGATCGTTGGGCAGGAGAGTTCACGGCGCACTGCGTCGGATGGCATGAATATACGATTGAAGCCTGGGTGGATCGCTTCGGGACTTGGCGTCATGATCTTCAGAAACGCGTGGCGGCCGCTCAAAATATCAGCGTCGATCTCGGAATCGGCGCCGAACTGGTCGAAGAAGCAGCAGTCAACGTCCAAGGCGATACTGCTAACACATTGAAGCGATATGCTCAGGCACTGCGATCTCCTGCACATGGGGAAGCGGCGGATATTGCACTTAGCGCGGCGCTCGTCCAGTTGATGCGACGCCAGGCCCGGCGCCATTTCACCACGCAGTTAAGAAATCCAGTTCGCATCTGGGTGGATCGCTTCAAGGCGCGGTTCAGCTCATGGTATGAGTTGTTCCCGAGGTCAACTTCTCCGGACCCGTCGCGCCATGGAACGCTGAAGGATGTCGAAGCACGCCTCGACTCGATCGCGGCGATGGGCTTTGATGTGCTTTACCTGCCGCCAATCCATCCGATCGGACGAGCTTTCCGCAAGGGCAGGAATAACTCTCCGAATGCAGAAACGTCGGATGTCGGCAGTCCGTGGGCGATTGGAGGTCCGGAAGGGGGACACGACGCCATTCATCCGCAGTTGGGAACGTTTGCCGATTTCGATCATCTGGTTCACTCTGCCAATGTTAAAGGGATCGAGCTTGCGATGGATCTGGCGTTTCAATGTTCGCCGGACCATCCATATGTGAAGCAACATCCCGAGTGGTTCCGGCATCGCCCGGATGGCAGCATCCAATACGCGGAGAACCCTCCAAAGAAATACAAGGACATTTATCCGTTCGACTTCGAATGCGAAGAGTGGCGGTCGCTTTGGAATGAATTGCTTCGGGTGACGCTTTTCTGGAATGCGCGCGGTGTGAAAATCTTCCGCGTGGATAATCCGCACACCAAACCCTTCCCTTTCTGGGAATGGCTGATTGCCGAGGTGAAGAAAGTCGACCCGGATGTATTGTTTCTTGCGGAAGCCTTTACTCGTCCGAACGTGATGTATCGGCTGGCGAAACTGGGGTTCACGCAGTCTTATACCTACTTCGCCTGGCGCAACGACCCTTGGGCGATAAAGCAGTATTTCACGGAGTTGGCGAATGAACCTCTCGTCGATTTCTTCCGTCCCAACATCTGGCCGAACACGCCAGATATTCTGCCCGAATATCTTCAGACGGATGCCCGCGCCGCATACATTGTGCGTGCGATCCTCGCCGCCACACTTTCAGCGAATTATGGCGTCTATGGGCCCGCGTTCGAACTGATGGAGCCCCGCCCCGTTCGCCATAACAGTGAAGAATACATTGATTCGGAGAAGTATCAGATCCGCTACTGGGATCGTTCCCGGCCTGATTCCCTCGAGGATCTGCTGGGGCGGCTGAATCGGATACGCAAGTCGAACCCAGCGCTGCAACAGGATCGTACCCTTACCTTTCACCGTTGCGACAATCCCAGCGTCCTCTGCTACAGCAAGAAAGTGGGTGACAATGTTATTCTCGTTGCCGTCAACACGGATCCCTATCACACGCAGTGGGCGAACCTCGATCTTGACCTCGTGGCGATGGGCCTCTGCGCTGATCAGCCGTTTCAGGTTCATGATCTTCTGACGGACCTTCATTATCGCTGGCAGGGATATCACGCAACAGTGGGGCTCGACCCTGGTTCGCTGCCTGCGCATGTGTTTGCAGTGCGCTCGCACAGCCGAACCGAGCACGACTTTGAGTACTTCCTTTGATCAGACCGCCACCTGAAATGATTGTCATCGCCGCAGCGAAGATGGAGCAGATGCATTGAGCAAGACTTTAACCAGCGCGAAGCGGAAACCCCTCCAACGGCAAATACCGTTCCAGGTATCATCCATGCCCGTCGATCCCCTGTGGTACCGCAACGCTGTAATTTACCAGATGCATGTGCGATCGTTCGCTGACAGCACTGGGGACGGCGTAGGCGATTTTCAGGGTGTTATCTCCCGTCTCGACTATCTTGAGGAACTCGGCGTCACCGCGATCTGGCTGCTGCCGTTTTATCCGTCGCCGCTGAAAGATGATGGCTATGACATCGCTGACTACACCAGCGTCAATCCCTCGTATGGCACGATCGACGACGTGCGGCAGCTAATCGACGAAGCTCACCGCCGGCAGATTCGCGTGATCACGGAACTGGTGATTAATCACACATCTGACCAGCATGAATGGTTTCAGCAGGCGCGGCGCGCGCCGAAGGGCAGTCCGGAACGTGATTTCTATGTCTGGAGCGACACGCCTGAGAAATATTCCGGCGTGCGAATTATCTTCAAGGATTTCGAGCCCAGCAACTGGACTTTCGATCATCTCGCTGGGCAATATTACTGGCACCGATTTTTTCATCATCAGCCGGATCTGAACTTTGACAATTCTAAAGTGCATGAAGCGGTTCTGAAGGTCTGCGATTTCTGGATGGCTGCAGGCGTGGATGGCGTCAGGCTCGATGCGGTGCCTTATCTCTACGAGCGGGAGGGAACGAGTTGTGAGAATCTCCCGGAAACGCATAAATTTCTGAAGAAACTGCGTTCTCATGTCGACAAGCACTGGCCAGGCCGAATGCTGTTGGCGGAGGCAAATCAGTGGCCGGAGGACGCCATCGCTTACTTCGGCAAAGACGGCGACGAATGTCACATGAATTTCCACTTTCCCCTGATGCCGCGGCTGTTCATGTCGCTGCGAATGGAGGATCGCTATCCGATCATCGACATCCTCGAACAGACCCCCCCGCTGCCGAAAAACTCCCAGTGGGCAATGTTCTTGCGTAACCACGATGAGCTGACGCTTGAAATGGTGACCGACGAAGAGCGCGACTACATGTGGCGGGTCTACGCGAGCGATCCGAAGGCGCGGATCAACATGGGCATCCGCCGGCGGCTCGCGCCGCTACTCGACAACAATCGCCGGAAGATCGAGTTGATGAACGCGCTGCTCTTCTCCATGCCAGGCTCACCCGTCATCTATTACGGCGACGAGATCGGCATGGGTGACAACATCTTCCTCGGCGACCGCAACGGCGTGCGGACGCCCATGCAGTGGAGCGCCGATCGCAACGCGGGTTTCTCGCACACCAATCCGCAGCGACTCTTTCTGCCGGTGATCATTGAATCGGAGTATCACTTTGAGTCCGTCAATGTCGAAGCGCAGCTGACAAATCCATCCTCCCTCCTCTGGTGGATGCGGCGGCTGATCGCGCTGCGGAGCCATCATCCGGTTTTTGGAAGGGGGGACATTCGTTTCCTGACTCCAAACAACTCAAAGGTGCTTGCGTTCCTGCGAACCGACGAACACGAACAGGTGCTGGTGATTGCGAATCTTTCCCGGTTCTCGCAACCCGTGGAACTGGACCTTGCAGATTTCAGCGGCGCGACGCCAGTTGAGATGTTTGGCAACGTGCGCTTTCCACAGGTCGGACCGGATGGTGGTTACACGCTATCCCTCGGCCCGCATGGTTTTCTCTGGTTTGTTCTCGAACCAGCGACCGGTCAGGAAGCAACGGCAGATACGGCGGGAAAAGTAAGCGTTGCTGCCGGGGGCGCGGCGATTCTGCTTGACCCGGCGATGGAGAAGATCCTCGAGGCGCGGTTGCCGGAAATGCTTCTCAATCGGCGGTGGTTTGTCTCCAAGGCACGCGGGCTCCGCACCGTCAGGATTGTCGATAAGTTTGAGATTCCCTCGGACGACGACCTGCAGAGAGCGGTCTTTCTGCTTGACGTGGAATTTAACGA
>Ga0105047_10003902_pt1 | contig 26173 bp, 18 predicted proteins | sample MAT04_FD_78384 | JGI IMG/M metagenome (GOLD analysis project Ga0105047, IMG submission 78384) | Freshwater microbial communities from Lake Fryxell liftoff mats and glacier meltwater in Antarctica - MAT-04 (megahit assembly) | ecosystem: Environmental > Aquatic > Freshwater > Ice > Liftoff...
TCCTTTTCTCAATTTCTGCGTTAAAAATACTCGCCGTAGCTACTGCTACGCCTGTGCTTTTTGCCTTGATCTTGAAAAAAATAACTGCCATTATAATTTAACTTTTTATCTTGACAGAGCACTTGTATTGAAAAAAATACTTTTATATAATGGTAAACCAAATAAAGAATGATGCCTACTTCCAGGGTGGCGGGTAAAAACTAATTCCACAAAAGCCATCATCAGCGACTCCCAAAAATACATCTTTGATTTGAACATATTAAATTATAATAATATATATAAAAAATAGTATTATTGAAATAATCGTAATGAAAACAAACAGATGAAAGTATTTGATGACACGATCAGGCTTGGGTCTATCAAAGGGAGTATCGGGTACATGGCCGGACGCTTTGATCTTGAATAATTGAGCCATAGAATCTCTAACTTGCTCTTTTTTAGATCGTTGCAAATCTCTGTTTAGTTTCATTCGCTGTATCATATCCATAATATGTCCGGCAGAGCTCATAATATTTTAATTATTTTAAAGCAAAATACAATTATTTTTTACATCCTGACAAAATAAATATCAGAAAGTATGAAATGTCCTTAACAGTACTTTAACAGCAGGCGCTGAACTTTTTTTTTGAAGAATTGATTTATAGCACTATATTTGTACTTGAAATTAAAAAAAAATAATATCATCATGAAACAAGTTTTATTCTCATTGTTAATTTTAGCAGCATTTTCATTAAACGCTCAGAAAACTGACAAGGCACCTGTTCCTATCAAAACAGCAGGAGATATTAAAAAAGAAGCTGCTATACAAGCTCAAACTCAAGCAGTTGCAGAAGTAGCTGTAGAAAGAACAAACGCAAAAATGACTTTTGAGTCACTTACGGTTGATTATGGTACCATAGAAAATGGTGCAGAACCATTAAGAATCATTAAGTTTACCAATACAGGTACAGAACCTTTGGTCATCAAAAATGCAAGAGGTTCATGTGGATGTACAGTACCTACGTGGCCAAAAGATCCTATCGCGCCAGGTCAAAGTAGTTCTATGGAAGTAAGATATGATACTAAAAGAACAGGAGGCATCAATAAGTCTATTACCATCACTACAAATGAGGGACCTGACAATCATGTCGTTCAGGTAATCGGTACAGTATTGGCTCCAAAAGAAGAAAAATCTGTTCCTGCCGCTGAACCAAGCATCATCAAAGGAAACTAAAAAAATTGGTTAATTCCTTGAGGTAATTTTTTTTGTCTCTGTAACCACTTAAATAATATAAAAGCCCTGTCAGGTGTAAAAACTTGTCAGGGCTTTTTGCTATAAAAACCTAGTATTATTTCCTATAATCAACAATATTGTTTGCGCGCCGTTTAAAGTCGATAAATATCAAATTCAATAATGCTAACTATCCTTTCGCCATCAAAAACAACCGATCCAAATCCTGTAGAAATGCAACAGGCCACTTCGCCGAGATTTACAAAAGAAACATTAGAATTGATTTCTATTCTGAAAAAAAAGAATGTAATGGAACTGATGTCTCTCATGTCTATCAGTGAGAAACTTGCAGATCAAACTTACAAAAGATTTCAAAACTTTAGCAGTAAAGCAGGGAGTACTTTTACCAAAGCAGCTATACTAACTTTCAAGGGGGAAGTGTATACGGGACTGGATGCTGGAAATATGAGTGACGAAGATCTGAATTTTGCGCAGAAGCATTTGAGAATTCTATCCGGTCTTTATGGCAGTCTCAGACCATTGGACCTGATCCGGGAATACCGACTGGAAATGGGAACAAGACTTACCACGACACATGGTACTAACCTGTATCAATTCTGGAGGAATAAAATTACTACTTCAATCATTGCAGACTTGCAACAATCCGGCAACAATTATCTGATCAATCTGGCGTCAGATGAATATTTTAAATCTCTGGAAACGAAAGCATTAAAGGCGACGGTCATACAAATTGATTTTTTCGATATGAAAAACGGGAAGCGAACATTTATATCTTTCAACGCAAAAAAAGCTAGGGGAATGATGGCAAACTACATAATAAAAAACAGAATAAATGAGCCTGAAGCCTTAAACAAATTTGATATGGATGGCTATATTTTTGATCACAAGACATCTACTGAGACGCTATACACCTTTATTCGGCCATAGCAATTTAATCCATTATGTATGGAATTAATGGATGTAAAAAGTTTTTGTATGGCGTAGTATATAAATTCCCTGCATTGCTAAGCACCCGAATATACAGTTCAAGTAATTCATACTTCAAAGCAATCATTTTATAACCCATTTCTATAGTTGATTCTTCCATCTTAACCACTTTCAGGAGATCAAGTCGGCCAGAAGCGATTACCTGATCTTTTAACTTTTTAATGACAGGATCATTGATAATATCCTTTAACATTTGATATTGCGCATATTTCTGCTCAAACTTATTTTTAATGTTTTCGAAATCAGACTGCAGTTCAAGTTTTTTTACTTCCTTCTCCGCCAAAAGTATATTTTGTTTTATCCTGATTTCATTTTGTTTTAATCCGGAAGACCCTTTCCATGGGATCAAAAAGCCAACTCCAATAGAAAACCTATTTTGCAATAACAAATCATCCCTGACCGTATATCTAACCTGAGCAAAATCAATAATTTTTGCCGCTTCTGCTTTTTCAGCATGCAATACAGAATGCAGATAGTCATGCTCTGCATTGAACTCATTCAAATAAATATGTTTTTCAAAATCAGGGACTATTTTTCTGATCATCAAAGCAGCCTGATCAATACCAATAATATCCGTTAATTTGAATGACACGGTACTGTCAATTCCAAATTTTTGCCATATTGTTTGCAGTTCATCTTTTGAATCCTTAATTTTTGCTTTTTCCAGCAGGATAGATTCTTTAATCTTTATATACTCAGCAAGATCAGCAGACAATCCATTGACCATCAAATCTTCAGAAATTTTTTCCTTTCTATAATAATTGTCCAGCAAATCCTGCGTAATGTCTATTTTTTCAGCATGATGTAAGGCATCAATTATATCAAAATACCGATCTGTGAGCATTTCATGTCTGACTTCAATCATTTTATTGGCCTTCCAGGAGACCAGCTTTAAAAATTTATCATTTTCAGCTTTTTTTCTTTGAAATCCATTAAAACTCGTTCTGGCCAGAAACTCCTGTCTGGAAGTAAGTAATCGATCAGTTTCTGTACGGAATTCAATTTTTTCAATAAACGGCACTTTAAATTTTAACAAAAAAAGATCTTCACCTGATCTGTCCAGTATTTTGACACTGGAGTGATTGAGTGCCGCAGAAAGGAGCTGATTCATGTCTGCTTGCTGACCATCAACCTGTATACAGATGCCAAATAAATACAAACCAATGATGAACCTTAGATAAAATTTAATCATTACAAAAAATACGGTTACTTAATAAATGAGATCTTAAGGGTCTCCTTCTGAAGAAATTGATTATCTGGCGGGATGGCTATAAATATTTCTATTCCATAGATTTTTACATCTTGGATTTTTCGGAATTTTTCAGGTATTTCTACAATTCTGTTTCCTTTGGAAATGATTTTACCCGATATCTTTTTTGCCGGATTGTATACGGAGTGGATAGCCACGGAATCACCAATGTTGAGTTGAAAATTATACTTCTCAAGAATGTAACCCAGCACGATGGGAGGGCTGGATTCATAAAATGAAATAAGACTCGAAAAAGCTTTAATGCTTTCTCCCTGACGCACATTGACATTACCTACTACCCCATCATATGGTGCAACCACATCAAATTTATCCAATTCATCTTTCAGGTAGTTTTTTTTATTGTTCCATTGATTTTTTAATGTCATGGTTTCCTGAGGACCAGCCATCATCTTCCTGAAGTGACTGATCTGCTTATCAAAGGTTGCGTTGATAGTTTTTATCTCTTCCTCCAGATTTTTTATGTATTCCGCTTTGGGGTTTTGAATGTCAGTAGCAAAATCTGCATTTTTCCCACTATTATTTTTTAAAAGCTCTCTATAAAATGCAAAGTCTTTTTCCGCTATATTGATCTTGGATTGCAACTCCGCTATTTTATTGCTTTTTTCCTGTTCCAATTTAAGTATTTCTGCCTTTATTTCAGCGATGTTCTGATCCGTTTTTATTTTAACTCCGCCTAGCGCTACGTCCAGTTGAGTGATTTCTTCGCTAATATCAGTATTAAGAACACGCATTAAGAGCTGTCCTTTCTTGATATTGTCCCCCGTTTTAACAAAAATTTTACTGACAGTGACATCTTTATCCAAATTTACTTCATTCTGTTTATTTTCAGCAAATCCATAAAATTCCTTATGACTCAACCTCAATTCGATATTTAAAGAATATATAGCATACAAACTTAATGGAAATATAATCCAGTAAAATATATTGATCCTCCGCATCAAATTAGTAATTATTGGTAGTAAAAATATGATCTTCAAAAATGATTCTGGATATCTTAATACCTTCTATCTCCAATAGATTTTCCTTAAGAGCAGCCCCAGTTTTGATATCCTTCACCATAAAGCTATATTCATATTCATTAATATCTTTAGTATCTGCAATCGTTGCTGCTATCATTCTAAATCTTGAAAGACTGATGTGCTCAGTGAACTTTGACATTATTCTTTCTATCTCTAAAAGTAAATTTTCATCCCCGTTGGTCTCAATGCGTATATTTCCCTTTACATTATGTTTTGGATCAAACGGGCTCAACTTTAATAAAAAAATGATAATGCAAAATGTAAGAGTGCCGATGATCGCATTCTGGTATGAATGTACGCCGCAAGCAATACCCACAGCCATGGTGGCAAATATAAATGCGATATCCCTGAGATCATAGATATTGGACCTGAACCTAATGATGGCCAAAGCGCCAAATATCCCAAAACTCAGTGCTAGACTATCGCCTATAGACTGCATGATTGTAGCTGTAACCACTGACATCAGCAAAAGAGACTGTATGAAACTGAATGAACGCCCTGCAGGTGAAGTCGTTTTATCATAAGTAAAAACCAGCATTAAAGATAGCAGGATGGTCAATACTGTGGTCAACAGTATCATATATATCGAATGGTCATTATAGGGACTTCCTAGACCTGAAATATCAAACATGGGTCAAATTGTTCTGATTATGTAGTAAAGGTAAATAATTTATTAACTAAATATTAAGGAAGTGCAAGTTAAAATGTACTTTAATATACTGACCAAAAATATTTAAAATAGATGGTTTTATCGTAAATATCCTTGCATTAGTAGTTTTTATTGATTTTAAGGTAACTTTTTGGAACATTCCAGCGTTATAGTTTTGTATTTAATTTTGATATTTAATATTATTTAAAATATAATTCTAAATTTAAAAATAAAAATACATAAAACCAAATTAAATAAAATTTAAAAATTAGAAATATGACAACATTAATGAGTTTAAATGGCCCTTTTGAAATGGGTTTAAAACCAAAAAGTTATTTTGAAGCTACAAAAGAGATGACACATGCAAAACTGATCAGATCGTCAGCGATGATAAAAGGCAAAACATATGATGCATCTTATGCAGCAAAATCTAATAAGGTAAGTCCTTTTAATAAAGAATTGATGATCGTACTACCATGGGTGATCACCTTTACCGTCATTCTTATGAATATGATCTTCTAAAATATAGACACAAAATAAAAAAAGGGGCAGTTGCCCCTTTTTTTTATTTCTTTTTTTTATCTCCACGCGATTTGGGTTTGCCATATTTAGCGTGCATTTTGTCCCGATATCTGATTTTGACATTGATTTTTTTATTTTTTGCTTTCTTCTCGTGAAATGCACTGCTGTCATCTTTTACTTTGGGCAATTTACCTAAAATATTTTTCATATTTACCTGTGGCAATTCTGCATCTGTCAGTATATCAGAAATCACCAGATCTTCGGGAAGGGTCAGCACAGGAATCTGGTATTTCATAAACTCCTGCACCTGATCCAGCCAGTCTGTATCCAGATCTCCCACCAAAGATATGGATTCACCTTTTTTGTCTGCACGTCCCGTACGCCCTATTCTATGTACATAATTTTGTGGCTCGTCGGGCATATCAAAATTGATGACATGAGACACATCATCGATATCCAGACCACGAGCTATGATATCCGTAGCAATCAATACTCTGAACGTCCCGTCCTGAAATTTATTAACAGCATTAAATCTGAAATTCTGATCTTTATTGGAATGTATCACACCTGTAGTATCCGGATATGTGCGTCCTACATGTTCAAAAAGTTCATCCGCTAATGCTTTGGTAGAAACAAAGAGCAGTATCTTAGTCATTTCAGGTTTAGATTTCAGCAGTAGTTCCAGCAAATTCACCTTGGTATTAAAATTGGGCACCCGATATAGTCCCTGATTGATATTGGAAAGTGGTGAGCCGGACGGTGCAGCTTCTACTTTTTCGGGTGTGTTGAAGTATTTGTCAATCAGGGCTTCTACCTCTTCCGTAATCGTGGCAGAAAACAGTAGATTTTGTCTCCTTTCGGGCAGCAAATCCATGATATGCTCGAGCTGAGACCTAAATCCCAATGCCAGCATTTCATCGACCTCATCTATGACCAGTTTTTTGATCATTTTAAGATTGAGTGCCCCATGATAGCCCAGATCAAGCAAACGACCGGGCGTACCTACGATGATATCCAGACCATCAGCTATCTCGGCTGCTTGTGTCTTCAGATTGGTGCCACCATAGACACCACGCACCACTGCGCTGGTATATTTTGCTATTTCTTCCACTTGAGATACCACCTGAACGACAAGCTCCCTGGTAGGAACTATGATCAGTATCTGCGGATGTCTGTCTTTGCTGAAGGTCCACATCTTAAGCATTGGCAACAAATAAGCGATGGTCTTGCCCGTACCTGTCTGTGCGATACCCTGAACATCTCTGCCGGACATGATGACAGAAAATGCCTTGGCCTGTATAGTAGTAGGCTTGGTATATCCGGCATCATCAAGGGCATTCCATAGGGGTTTGCTTAGGTTCAGGTCTCTGAAAGTCATACTATGGTTTTATTTGTCAAAAATGCAAAGGTAAGGATATAATGAAGAATGAAGGATTTTGATGTATATAAACGGTTCAAAACGAATGTAAATCATAGAGCTAGGTAGATAATTGACATGATGATAGATATAAAAATAAATTTTTGAAATAAAAGCTTATATTTATTTTGACATTTCTTTATTACCGAAAAAACACAAAGTGATTTTTAAAGCATATCAAAGTAACTTACATGGTAAACTATCATCCAGCCCCTATTAACATTACTCCTAAATTTATTTTATTTTGGGTATAGCCAATGGGTACATCATTTAGCGCACGAACACATTGGGCACTGTGTCTAAATAAAAATTTGTAAAAGAATGATTGATTCAAAGCAGGTGCGCGCTCAATACATTATCACTTTTTTGACTATGATCTGATCATGGTATTTCAATTTTACAAAAAAGATTCCTTTGGTATAAAAGCCGGACAGATCCACCCTATTGCTTAGCCCGATATTTTCAGCGATTTGTAGCACCGTGTGGCCATTGATATCTGTGATCTCTATTTGCTGTGGAATCATATCCTGATGATCAAATAGTATTTCAAATGTACCTATTGTCGGATTGGGACGGATGAAGATTGTTTTTTTAGTTAAAATATCTTCAGCTCCGGACAGATCTTTTTCAAAACCTATGGCATCCAATGCCGGCTGGATCTCAGGATTTTTCATAAACTTATTCCATAGCAATCCTGTGCGGTAGTTTTGCAGCATGACCAGGATAGGTCCCTGATCAATGGCGAGATAGGAGTCAGCCACCCAATTTTGATTGCCATTAAATGCATCATAAAATCCGGATGGACCAAAAAGTCTTTCGCCTTCATCAAAGTAAAAACACTTCAAGGCTGCCATACTCTCCACGGGCGTATATGGCATGGATGAGAGCGCAGCCGTAGGCGCTATGGTGCCGTTATCTCTTGCACCGGGCTCATGCGCAAGATATCCAAAAGGATTATCAGAAGCGGTCAGTCCCCAGCAGGAAGCACTGTACTTTTTATGTTTATAAGGATTGTAAATGCACCAGCCACGGTTGATGAGGCTATGGTTTCTGTTATTGTCAAAATAATTGGTATATTTATCTCTGATGCCTCTCGGATCAAAACCCAAAAACGAATAATGGGCAAAAAACAAAGGTCCTCCATATGCCGGTCCAACAAATAACTTATGTGTAAACCAGGTATTTCCATTTTTATACGATGATGAAGAAGCCCAGCCACCATGATAATAACTGGCAGGGACCGAATGAGTTGGCGATGCGATGGCCAGCAAATATACAATCAACGCCTCATTATACCCTCTGATAGGGAAGTTCATCTGCCAAGCAAAATTGGGTGACCAATGCCAGTACAATACGCCAGAATTATTTTTGGAATAAAAGTCCCATTCGACATCTTCATAGAGTTTGGTAATGATCTGTCGGATGGCTTTTTCACTTCCCTCTTCCCTGTCAAAAAATTGTCTGGCTGCCAGTAGTCCCTGCATCAAAAAAGCAGTCTCTACCAGATCTCCACCGTTGTCATACTGGCTAAACGGAAGTACTTTGCCCGTCTTGCCATTCATCCAATGCGGATACACCCCATGAAACCTATCGGCAAACTGAAGGAAACTGATGATTCTAATGATCCTGCTGACCCCTTCACTGCGGCTGATGTATCCATTTTCGATACCGACCAAAATACCCATGATACCAAATCCGGTACCTCCTGTGGTCACGATATCTCCGCTTTTATTTCGTTCTCTGGCCATTCCTGAAGTCGGATGTCCATCATCCCAGAAATATCTGAAGGTATACTTCTGTACCATATCCATGAGTTGGTCATCCGTCATTACATACTCCATTGCCTTGATCGTATCAGATACTGCTACTACCTGATTGAGTCCATTGAGAGCCTGAATAAAATAATAAAAGGTATCCAGCCGATTTGAAGCGCTGAAGCCCATGTATTGTTTCGTCGTAATTGTTTTGACGGGATCATAACTGGCATTATCGGTTGATCTCATAATCCTATAATATTCAACGCCGCTGACATCTGTATTCCATGTCAACTCAGTATGTCTCTGAAAGGTCTCTGTTTTGGTAAAACTAACTTTCTGGCCAAAACAAATTTGAGCTGTCAATAGTAATATAAAAGACAAATTTCTACCCATCGTAATTCAGACTTTATCATCAAAGGAGCCGGACTCCTGATTAATACCCGGAATTCTGTAATAGAGTTCCACCACTCAAATCAATTTCTGTTTGCGGCAAAGGGAAAAGTTCGTGTTTATTTGCCACAAACGCTTTGCCCAGTTTAGTCATCACCGCACTCTGTATACCCCATCTCTGCAGATCAAACCATCTGAGTTGCTCCATAGCCAGTTCTGACCTTCTTTCTCTTCTTATGGCTGTACGGAGGTCTCCCTGATTGGTCGTAGTCAAATCCTTCAATATAAAGGTATTGGTGCCTCTTGCTCTTTTTCTGATTATATTGACATATTCCAGCGCTTTGGTAACGTTTCCTGTTTCATTGGCGGCTTCAGCAGCAAGCAAAATTATATCTGCATATCTTAGTAGCCGTATATTTCCCGGTCCGTTGTCTTGCAGACCTGCATGATTACCTACCCAGGCTTTCTGATTAAATCTTTCATTAAGTATTTCAGGATTATCCTGCACAATGGTAGATCCATCAGGAAGTACTTCTCCCACATAAATGATGGTGGCCTGACGTCTTGGGTCACCTGCTTCATAGTTGGAGATAAGATCATCGCTTGGTCTGTTGAATCCCCAACCCAGATTGGGTACACCTCTCACCCCTTGCACCATATTAAATGGCGTAGCACCAGAGCCGACTACCGATGCCTGCAGTGCAACGGCACCAATTTCGAAAATACTTTCTGCACCGTTCTCTCCGGTCTGTGTAAATATTTGATTATAATTGGTCAATAAACTATATTGGCCACTACTGATGATTTCTTCGCTAAGCAGGAGTGCTTTGTCATACTTTTTTTGCACCATATATAGTTTTGCGAGTATCCCTTTTGCAGCGCCTTTGGTAGCACGTCCTAGGTCTTCAGATTTGTAAGCTGATTTTTCAGGGAGCACAGAGATAGCATCCAGCAGATCTTTTTCTATCAAAGCATACACTTCTGCTTTTGGATTACGTTTTTGGGTAAAATATTCGTCATCATTGAGTTGTTTGGTAACCAATGGAATATCTCCAAACCACTGCACCAGACGAAGATAATTGAAAGCACGCAGAAATTTAGCTTCACCGATAAGTCTGGCTTTTAGCGTTTCTGACATGTCTATATCGGGTATCCTGTTGATCGCCAGATTTGCTCTGGAAATAGTAAGATAGTGCCCTTTCCAGATGGTAGAAAAAGTCTGATTGGTCGCATCAAATAAAAAATCATCGATTTCTTTTAGAAATGGACCATCATTTTCTGTACTTCCTTTGTCCGAATCGTCACTGATGATATCTGTTGCCCCGATGTAGGGTAAACCGCAATACTCCCACGACCTGAAATTGGCATATATGGCATTGGTAGCCCAAATGGCATGTTCTTCATTTTCAAAAAAGGTCTCAGCTGTCAGGTTTCCCTTTGGTTTTCTATCCAGAAAATCTTCTGAACAGGATACGGCCATCGTGATGATTATGAGTGAAAATATTTTACTTTTCATTGCTTAAATTTTATATTGCTAAAATTGAAATGTTTTGTGTTTATTCTTTGAATGATCGTTTTGTTTTCTAACGAAATGTATTAAAATTTAGTTTCTACTCCAAACTGGATTGACTTCGCTATAGGATATGTACCATTATCAAAACCTACTTTAAAAGGGCTGCTGCTGTTGGGAAACTCTGGATTATACCCTGTAAACGATTGTTTTGTCCAAAGGTTTGTGCCCGAAACAAATATACGGAAACTTTCTATTTTTATTTTTGAAAGCAAAGTTACCGGCAATGAATATCCTAGACTTAATGTTCTTAATCTGAAAAATGAACCATCCTGAATAAAACGGTCACTTGGCCTGTAATTGTGTCCGCCATTGGTCACGCGCGGCTCTGAATCAGATGGATTATCTACGGTCCAGGCATTTGCTACATGTTCTTCCCAGTTGTAAACGGCAAATCTTGATGTCTCTTTTTCATTAAAAACTTTATTGCCATATACCCCAAAAAAATCTGCATTAAAATCCAAACCTTTGTATCCTGCGCCAAAATTAAAGCCATAGGTTATTTTTGGTATCGGGCTACCCAGATAAACCCTGTCTTCAGCATCAAGCTTACCATTGCCATCTACATCTTTAAACTTTATATCTCCTGGCTTTTCACTTCCGAATACAGGACTGGAAGCAATTTCTTCGGCACTTTGGAAAACACCTTCCATCTGATATCCATAGAGTGCACCTATCGGCAAACCTATGATGGTATGTGTGGCAGGTTCTCCATTGATAAATGCATCAAATATTTCATTTTTCCCCTTTGCCAGGGCAAGTACTTCATTATTTACCGTAGAAAAATTGACTCCTATATTATAATCAAAAATGCCTGATTGTCTCCAGTTTGCGCCCAACTCTATACCGCTGTTTAGCACTTCGGCTGTATTTACAAATGGATTATTTTGTGACCCCACGTAGTCTGGAATCGGTACATCCGCAATGATATCATAGGAATGACGCCTGTACCAGTCCATCTCCATAGTCAATCTGTCTTTCATGAATCCTGCTTCAAATCCTATGTCGGTCTGATTGGATACTTCCCATTTGAGGTTAGGGTTAGAGATAGATAGTTGGGTAGCCCCCTGATTTACGCTTTCCCCTGTGCCAAATACCGCATTGAGCCCGCTATTAATGATAGCAGAAGTAGGGTATCTGCTGGTCACCGCCTGATTACCCAATATTCCGTAGCTCAATCTTAGTTTCAATCGATCGAAGGTGTTGAGCTTCTGAATAAAATCTTCATTTCCCAAATTCCACCCTATACTGGCGGATGGGAAATATCCGGTGCGGTTATCAGGTGTAAATCTACTTGACTTGTCCACTCTGAGCGAAGCTGTGAAGAGATATCTATTTTGTAATGAATAATTGGTCCTGAATAACAAAGAAACCAAGGCTTCGTCAGAAGCACCACCAAAATTGGTTTGTGTAGTATCATTGCCTGAAGATAAATAAATCAACTCATCTGCTGTGCCGGGAAAACTTTCTCTTCCTGCGCCAAAAAATTCACTTTTGCGCTCTTCAGCTGTAAAGCCTACCAATACGCCTAATGTCTGATCCTTCCATTCCTTATAATAATTTAAGGTCTGCTCCCAAATCCAGTTTTTGCTCTCGCCTTTTGCAATACTTAATCTATCCGCCTTATTCAGCTGTGAAGCACTGACTTGAAATTTTGGTTCAAAAAACCTGGAACTAGATTCATTTATATTATACCCAAAATTGCTTCTGAATCTGAAATTTTTAAGAAAGGTAATCTCTGCAAACAAATTTCCCAGTAGATTGGTGCTCTTGCCGTAATTATTGCTTTTATAAAACTGGTCAGCCACCGGATTGCCTAATGCAAGTCCAAAAAATGTAGGGTCAGTAAAGTTCTGATTATCATCATATACCGTAAGTAATGATGGAATTCTGTATGCAGAAGTGATTACGTTTGGCCCACGTTGTTCATTGACTATAGCATAAGAAGTATTATTGCCCAGCGTCAGCCATGGTTTGAGTTTCATTTCCGTATTGAGCCTGAAAGCGCCTCTATTAAAAGATGTATTTTTTAAAATCCCTTTCTGATCAAAAAGGTTGGCACTGAAATTATAAGAAATATTATCACTGGCCCCATTGGCGCCAAATTGAACATTGGCCATTGGTGCTGATCTCATTACTTCTCCTTGCCAGTCCGTACCTTCCCCGAATGAGGTAGGGTCAGCATAAAAATTGGTCCCTCTCAACTGATTGTATGCGTTGGCAAATTGTGTTCCATTCAACAAAGCTATCTTTTTAATAGGTTCTTGTATGCTATAATAGGAAGACAAGGACAACTGTGCATTTTTACGTTTTTTGCCGTTTTTCGTAGTGATAATGATGACACCGTTGGCACCTCGACTTCCATATATCGCGGCAGAAGAAGCATCTTTTAGTACTTCCAGACTTTCGACGTCCTGCGGGTTGACACTGGAAGCATCTTCTGTGATCATACCATCTATGACGTACAATGGATTACTGTTATTGAGCGTACCGGTACCGCGCACCCTGATCACTGCTCCGGCACCCGGCTGACCTGAAGATGGCGCTACATATACCCCCGGGATTTTACCCTGGAGGGCCTGTTCCACATTGGGCGTAGTCACCCGCTCCAGTTCTGACCCTTTTAGACTACTTACTGCCCCGGTAAGGTCACTTTTTTTCTGTACACCATAGCCTACCACCACTATCTGATCTATCAATACTGAAGATTCTCTCAAACTCACGTCAATGACCGATCTTCCATTTACGGCTGCAGTAACATCTTCATATCCGATATATTTTACGATCACAGAAGCGTCAGGAGACGTAAGGGTCAAGGTATATTTACCGTCAATGTCTGTGATAGTTCCGTTATCAGTCCCCAATTGCTCGATGGTAGCTCCGATCATGGCTTCATTGTTTAAAAGAGCAGTGATCGTACCGCTAATTTTGTGCTGCGCATCTACCCATGATGCTGCAAATAAAAGTAGCACCAATATAAGAACTCTAAATACTTTATTTAAAAACATGGTCCTTCTGTTTTACTTGGTTAAAAATACACTTATTTTATTTTTTGTATCAGAATTACTTCCAACAAAAATATGAAATTCGCCCGCTTCTGTTGTTTTTTTCATGGCCTGATCATAAAATTCAAAATCTTTTTTTGACAGAACAAATTCGACTTTTTTAGTTTCACCCTTTTTTATCATCAGTTTTTTAAATGCTTTGAGCTCTTTTACCGGACGGGTCACAGAAGCTATCAAATCCCTGATATACAACTGTACCACCTCTTCACCATCGTAATTGCCAGTATTAGAAACATTGACAGATATGGTCACCTGGTCTGCATCTGAAAAACTGACTTTGCTTGTTGATGGAGTACTGTATGTAAAAGTAGTATAACTCAATCCATAACCAAAAGCATAAAGTGGTGTGTTGGGTGCATCAAGATATTTGGTGGTATATTTGTCAGTAGGATTCAATGGTCTGCCCGTGTTTTTGTGATTATAATAAATAGGAATCTGTCCTTCATTTCTGGGAAAACAAATTGGCAATTTGCCTGAAGGGTTATAATCTCCATAAATAATATCTGCCAAAGCATTTCCTGCCTGAGTACCCAGCCACCAAGCTTCAATTACAGCATCTGAATTAAGATCTACTTCATTGAGCACTAAAGGTCTGCCATTCATGACTACAGTTATGATAGGTTTGCCTATAGTTTTAAGTGCTTTGAGCAATTCTTCCTGTACACCCGGAATACGAATCATGGTTTTCGACGCTGCTTCTCCACTCATGTCTTTATGCTCGCCGATTGCAAGGATGATGACATCAGATGTGCTGGCTTTTTCCAAAATGATATTGAATTGTGACCTGTCATTTCCTTCTATTTCACATCCTTTTAAATGTTCAAAGTTATAATTCGCGGATGCCGGATGCTGGCGAAGTCCTTCATACAAGCTGACACAATGCCTGCCTTCTCCTGAAGCTGACCAAGCACCAATAAGGTTGTTTTTATCATCTGCCAGTGGACCGGTGACCAAAATTTTTAGTTGCTTTTTAGGCAATGGCAGGATACCAGAATTCTTTAATAAAACAACAGATTTTTTAGCAACATCTTTACTGGCTTCGAGATGTTCTTTAGCCATAATTGTTTTGCTTTCTCTTTGTTTATCAGAAAATTTATAGGGATTTTCAAAAAGTCCCAGCTCTTTTTTAAGCCGAAGAATGCGCCTTACACTGGCATCAATTTTTTCTATTTTGACACGGCCATCTGTGATGCCAATCTTGATTTTCTCCTGAAAAGCAGCACTTTGCATATCCATATCTACACCTGCATTAACTGCCATAATCCCGGCATCTGTGGCATCCTTTGCTACACCATGGTTTACCATCTCATTGATAGAAGTATAATCTGTCACCACAAAACCATCAAATCCCCATTCTTTCCGAAGAATATCTGTAAGTAGGTATTTACTTCCTGATGCTGGGACACCGTCATAATCATTAAATGAAGTCATCACTGTTTTTGCCCCGGCCTTGATAGCAGCTTCATAAGGTGGTAAGTAGGTTTCTCTGAATACTCTCTCGCTGATTTCTACAGAATTGTAATCTCTTCCGGCAATGGGAGCACCATAGGCTGCAAAATGTTTGACACAAGCCAGTAGTCTGTCCATTTTTCCAAAACCATCCCCCTGAATCCCTCTGACTCTGGCTTCTGCTATACGGCTACCTAGATAAGGATCTTCACCTGCGCCTTCCATCACTCTACCCCATCTTGGCTCCCGGGTGATATCTACCATGGGTGCAAAAGTCCAGTGCAACCCTGAAGCAGCAGCTTCCTTAGACATTATGTATGCAGATTTTTCTATTGCTTCCAGATCCCAGCTTGCTGCCTCACCCAATGGAATAGGAAACATCGTTTTGTACCCATGGACGACATCGTAGCCGAATAATAAAGGAATTTTCAATCGACTCTCTTCCATTGCTATCTTTTGCAACTGAGTAGTAAAATCTACGGTATGACTATTGAAGAGTGCACCACATCTGCCTGACTTGATGTCATCCTGATAACCACCTCGTATGGTGGGACCTGTCGATTCCCAGTCGGTAGTATATAAAGTCATTTGTCCAAGCTTTTCATCCAAGGTCATCTTTGACATCAATTGCTCGATGAAAGGATCTTTTTTACTAACAGAACTTATCTTAGACGTACTTTTGGGAGAACAAGCTGCCAAAATCATCAGTATCGCCACTACATTTATAATTCTCATTTGGATATATTTCTTTAATTTCGTTAAAATAATTATTATTATTTATTGGTATTTTTAACATCTTCAAATCACTCGATCATCAAATCACAAGATCAAAAAATCATTTCATATCCATCCATCCACCTTTGAATCCGGCTTTTTTAAGACCAGCAATGATGTAGGGATTTTTCTTCATAATATCCCAAATCAATGCAGTCTCATGATTTTGTATTTGCAAAATTATTGGCCCCTGATCTATACCCAAATAGTCAATATCAAACCATCCATCCGGATTCTTATCATCTTTATAGGTTAAATTAAAAGCATCTTTGAATCCATATTCTCCAATTAATTTGACTTGGTAAGTATTCCACATGTTTTCAAGACATTTTTCAGACTCCACTGGAGTAAAAGGGAAGGAACCACCTGCCGCTGTGGGTGAAATGGTCCCGTCATCTACTATCTGTATACTACAGGCACCTCTGGCGCGATAATCAAAAAACTGTCTCTCTTTGCCATCAATGTCTAAGGTTTTATTTGCCGGTCCGTCACAAGCCGTGAGACCCCAGCAATGTTCTCCATAGCCTGTCCAGTTGCCGGGATTTGCTATGCAATATGCTCTGTTGGACAAAGTCGCTTTCCGCGAGTTATTAAAATAGTCATCATTATTTGCCAACATAAAACTATCTCTGATCTCTCTAAAATCGATCCATATGTGACTATATTGATGACCAAATAATGGATCAAACTGAACATTCTTTTGCCCGTAAAAAGTATCCAAAGGATAAGTAGCGCACCACTTGCTCCACGATTGTGTTGGTATCGGATGCGATGGAGAACCCATAGCCATGATTAACAGTATCATGGCTTCATTGTACCCTTTCCAATCGCTTTCGATAAACCCCTTTTCAGGATGCCACCCCATACTCATCCTACCGTTGTGCTTCATCATCCAGGTCCAGTCTACACGCTGGAATAACTTGTCGGCCAGCATTCTGATTTCTTGCTCTGTTTCATCTTTTTCATCATCAAAATAAGACATACAGCTCAGAACTCCTGCCATAAGTAATCCTGTATCGATGGAAGACAATTCAACGGTTTTATACCTTTTGGCATCATTAGGATTCAAAAAGTGGTAGAAAAAGCCTTTGTATCCACTGATACCTGATGTTTCCAGACCTTGTGGTAAGTTCCATAAAGTCTGAAGCGTTTTCTTCACTCGATCACTCCCTTCCTGACGACTGATATATTTGTTTTCGATGCCTACGATGTAAGTACTTAAACCAAAACCTGTGGCAGCAATACTGGAAAACGGGAATGTAGGGTATCTGTCTGGTATCTGAAAATTGGTGGGATCAGCCAATTTCCAAAAATAATTGAAAGTGCGATTTTTAAGTTCTGTCCTTGAATAAGGAATAGATTTACCTACAGGCTTTACTGAACAAGCCAGCAAAATAATTACACAAATAAAACTATAAAAGTTTCGTAACATTGCCCGATTTAGTTTATGGATTTGAAAATGACAGTCATAAAACTCACTTTAACCTAATTAAAATCAGAAGATTACTTTGCATAAATTGTACAAAACGGCAAAACTTGAATTGCTTACAAATCTCTATATTTTTTAGATATTGAGTATCTATATATCCGTTTTGAGCTGAGGTGTATTTTCATGTAAATAAAATGTAAGATGTTCCACTATTGTATCAAATTGTTTACAATATGTTTGAGTACATCTTCTGCATTTTCACATGATAATTAATAAGAAATAAGGGGAAACATTTACCGCGTCTCCCCTTATCCTTAAAAATACATTTTTACATTTTTATAAATCTTGCCTGAGCAGTAGGCTCATGTTTGTCATTATAACCCATAATGAAATATGCTCCTGCAGGAAGTGCTGAAACATCAATATGACTTAAATTTTGATTGCTGTTCCAAAGTCTAGCAACTCTTTGTCCAAAGACATTAAAAATATCTGTGGATTTAAGTGACGCTGCATTTTCTAAACGCAAAACATCAGAAACAGGATTTGGAGAAACACGCAACAATTCAAGTTTTGGTGCATCAAATACACTTGATGGTTGACCACAGTCACTACTTTCGAGTCTCAAATCATCAAAATAATATACTACGTCGGTAGCTGGTAAATTAAGAATGTCAAAAATCCATGTTAATCTTGCATACTGGCCGGCAGGATCTATTGGTGTCGGAGCAGCAGAAAAATCCCATGATAATTCTTCCCATTCATTGATCTTAGTATTGGTTACGGTTACATCCCCTGAACCACCAGGAAATCCTGATACTAATGGTTTTTCAACTTTCAGTGTGAAGGTCGTAATTTTTGGAGATAAAATTTTTGCTTTAATCACTGTATTGGCACCAAACTTAATATATGACTCCAAATCAGTGTACATTCCTTGCCAAGGTTGTTCGCCGGATGCTTTTTCAGTAGCTTTACCTACTTTGTCAGATTTGTTTATACCTGCTTTCAGCGGATTATCTACCTGCTCGAAAGCACCTGAGTTGTCAGCTGGGAAATATAACCAAGTATTTGATTCGAATGCAGGATCGTCAAAATTAACGAGGCAACCATCATAAGGGGCATGTGCCAGTTTAATATTATCGACAAAATAATCATCCACTGTAGTGGTTTCTACACCGCCATTGAAGAAGAAACATACTCTTTTGTGGTCATTTCCACTTTCTCCTGAGAAATCAGCAGAAAGTGTTTCCCAATCATTTGCAGTGGTAATGGCTGTCCAAATTTCTTTTGCTGGACTTGAACCTCCTTCCAATTTCAATAATACTGGTACAGCGGCAGTTGATAATACCTGCACCTCCAACTGATTGAAAACGGTAAGGTCAATTCCTTCAGGAAAATTAACACAAAGCGCAGACCATGGTTGATTGGGTTGATCTTTATACAAACCGACTTTCGTAGAACTATTCGCAGCAGCTAACTTTGGATTATTAACAGCAGAAATAAGTTCTGCTCCGGCTCCGTATTCATAATTTCTCTGACATTCGAAATCATCAATAATATTACCTATGTAAACAGCGCCTTCACAAGGATCAACAGTTGAGTCACCTTGCCTTAAATTATCAAAATAAAATATTGTGCCTGGTTCAGCAACTCCTGGATTGAATATAAGCTTTAATGCAGCCCAATCCGTTACTGCCTGAAAATCTGAAAAATCAAATGATAGGGTCTCCCAACTACCCGGAGTTGTAATATCTCTGGTCACATCTTTATTGCCTGACGAAGCGCTTTCTAGCTGGAATGTCACGGATGTACTTCCAACAGGTGCCCAAACATCTAGGTTATATTGTGGTTTTTCTGTAATATCAATGGCTCCTGGCGCCACTGCAGCTAAGGTAGAGAAAGGAGAAACCCCTTTGGTATATTTACCTACTTTGGATGAAGCGTTTACTCCCGTTGCATCAGGATTATTGATCACTTCAAATTTGCCGTGGATAAGCTCCTGCTGATCTAGTGGCTCCCAAGGAAGTGTAGCACCAGCTTCAAAATTTTCTAAATCTGTAACTGTTTTTTCAGCCCACACAAGATCGTCTATGTAGTACACGTCTCCTGGAGCCGGGTCGTTGCCAGCATTAAAGAATAGAATTACCTTTTTATGATTTGCAAATGCTTGGGAACTGAAATCTACACTATATTGCACCCATTTACTTGTCTCTTCTATATCAATCCAAACTTCACTTCCTGCCGATGCTCCACCTTCCAATTTTGCTAAAACTCTTGTTTCCTTTGAAGACCAAATCTTGATATTTAATTGATTTTTGGTTTCCAAATTGATTGGATTCTGATAATCCCATAGTAAGCCATTCCAAGGTTCACCCAATTGGTCTACAAACTTACCAACTCCTGTAGAACCATTGACTGCATCAGGTCCTGGATTTGGTATAACTGTTAAACTGTCCCATCCGTTGACGTATGTTGCATTTCTGTTGCATTCAAAATCATCCAAAATATCAGGATCGAGTTCTACGCCTGTACAAGCACCTTGCGATACAGCATAGAAGTTGTCAAAATGATACACATCGGCACTAGTCTCTACCCCCGGATCAAAAAACAAAATGGCTTTTGTCAGGTGTTTAAAATCTTTGGCAGATGACAAATCGAAAGTATACTCCTGCCAAGCATTTGCCAAACCTATATTGGCAATTTTTTCAACAGCCGGGCCTGCTCCTTCCAATTTTAGTAATACCTGAGTGGGTGCACTTGCATGAATCTGCAATTTAAATTGATTAAGAACACTCATATCAAATGGCGTCGCCTTTTCAGCTAGTAACAAACTGTATGAGTGTGCTCCTGATTTGGTATATTTACCTACTTTAGCAGTTGAGTTAACACTATTGGGTTCTGGATTATCGATTGGTGCTTCAAGGGTTCCGTCAAATGCTGTCCATCCCAATTCATTTCCTGTTTCAAAAGTTTCAAACACTTCTTTTGCCTCTACTCCTTTGATGTCATCAAAATAGAATGTACCGGGTGTTGGCGCAGTGAATGGTTGAAAAGCGAGTAAAATTTTCGTATGTGCTGTATTTGCAGCAGCAGAAAAGTCCATTGAATATTCCACCCATTTTCCTGTTTCTGTAATGTCAATAAATTTTTCAATGGCAGCTCCGCCACCTTCAAATTTGAGTAAAGCTCTGGTGGCGATCGCTGACCAGATTTTGATTTTTATCAGATTAAACTGGCTCAAGTCTGCCGGGGTGGCAAAATCTCCAAGTCCAAAACAAAAGTCAGAAACTCCGTTATTGGTAAATTTTCCTACAAAGTCGCTGGAGTTTACGGCATCTTTACCAGGATTGGCAATCGGACCCTCATAAATAAGACCGTTTAAAGCATTCCAGGTAATCTTGGCTGCTCCGCCTTCAAAGTCTTCGTAAGTAATTTGGGCTTGAGTAGTCATTGCCCCACTGATGAGTAAAACCCATACTAGTAAATGTTTCATCATTCTAAGGTATTTTGTTGGTGAAAAAATTAAATAATTTAACTTTCATTTATACACCACAAAAAAAAAACATAAATTTTGATATCTGCTTTTTAGTTCATTATCAAAATGTAATTTTCTTCTGTGGCTAAATGATAGAGCAATATTAGTTAAAATAAATCAAAAAATCAAAAAAAAGACTACGCCATGACTACGCCAATGTAATTTTCATGGTTTTTCCGTATGAAGATGGAAAAAATAGTCAAGAATACCCTATAAAAAAATCAAGCAAATTGGCATCATTTGGCAGTTGCAGTTTTTTTCGTAAGCGATAGCGCTTATTTTCAAGGCCTCGAATAGATATGTTAAAAAGCGGTGCTATTTCCTTGGATGTTAAATTCATTTTAAGATACGCTGCCAATTTAAGATCCGCTGCAGACAATTCAGGAAAGTCCACTTTAAGTTTTAAGAGAAATATTTCATGTACCTCATTAAAACTGGACTCAAACAGATTTTTATCATCTTCTACGGTCATATTTTCGTTGATAATCTTCATTAGATTTTGAAAATCCTTGGTCGTCAGGGTATGATCTCCTGTTTTTCGTACATCGATCAGTTCTTCTTTTATTTCTTGCAAAAGTTCATTTTTCTGAATTAGGTGCATGGTAGTATTTGCCAATTCTTTATTTTTTGCGATATTATCCTGGATCAACCTATCGTTTTCCAACTGATATTTATGCTCTCTCAGCAATCTTTCATTTTCAGCTTCTATTTTAAGTTTTTCCTGTGTCAATTTTTTATTAAAATATTTTTTTATCAGGTACAATCCAAATCCGATCAGGATAATATAAATTACTGCTGCCCACTTACTTTTATAAATTGGAGGAAGGATGATAAAATTGATGGCAGAGACTGAACTTTCGCCTTCACACAATAATTCGACCGTAAATTCTCCCGGGCTTAGATTGCTGAACTCAAGAAATGAAATATCGTTTATTGACTTCCAATCTTTATCAAAAGGAATCAGTTTGTATTTGTATATTTTACCAGTTTCAAAAACTCCATCATAAAAATGAATACGAAAATTGTTATGCTTATATGAAATTTCCGGAATGACATTTTCAATAATGGGAATACAGAAGTCTGAATTTAAAATTACTATTTTTTCAGGGACAACTTTAATTTCCTGACGTGAATTGGTATTAACTGATGGCTGAAAAATGGCATATCCTTCATTTAAGCTAAAAATCAACCGATCATCCGACATTTTACCGATACTGTGGTAATCTTTGTTTAATCCTACTTTAAATGTAAATGCTGAAATACTGTCACGCATTAGAATAAGACTGTCATTGTAAACTCTGCACCAGTTCTGATCGTCCAACAATCTGATCAGATATCCTGTGGAAAATTTATTAAGATATGGGTCTTTTTTAAAACTATCACTTGCATCATCATAGTAATAATGTAATTGCCCATCATTTACCAAAATTTTACCATTCAGAAAGTTAATATCCAGATTAGATTCATCAACGATACCATCTTTTGCGCCATATTTTCTAACCTTTGTGACCGTATTTAACAATGTGTCTGTTGCTAACCGCGTCAATCCCGTATTTGGACCGGTAACCCAGATATCATTTGGCTGATAAATAATAAATTTTTTCACCGGCTCATTATAACCAGTAAGTTTGTGCGAAAATTTCCAACCGTTGTTTCCTTTTTTTAAAATAGTCAACCCTGTATACGTTCCCTGAAGAATGACGGTATTCTGACTGCTATCCGCCATTTCAGCATACCAACCACCAGTAATATCAGATACTTTTGTTGCCCTTTTATTCTGAATGATAAAAGTGCCTTCATTATGACCACAAAGTAATTGCGATCCAAGATTTTTCAATTGCCAAACTTGCCCCTGAGTACCTTTCAGTAATTTGAAGGTCAAGTCTTTTCCCGGTATATTTTTTTGGCGTTGATCTATATAATATAATCCCTGGTTTGTTCCTATATAGAGTGTAGAATCATGAACAGACGTTGTATACACTGTACCCAATATACTTGAATGATCGTGGAACAAAAGCAATTTGTCTTTCATTTTCAATAAACCAATACCTTTATCCAAACCTAACCATATATTCTGCTCTTTATCTTCATAAAGCGATAAAACGGTATTATTCTGAAGTCCATTGGAAGAGTTTACATGATATAACATTTGTCCTGCTCTATTAAAGATGAGCAATCCCGAGCGAATAGAACCCACAAAAAGCAGTCCTGATTGACTAACCATCATTTTATTCACCTGAATTTCTGCAAAATAGTTTTCTAAATCAGGATTCCACTTGTTTACCTTTCCGGCACTGTACGAATAGATTCCATGTGAATTGGTGGATATCAACAAATTTCCTGGGTTTTGAGCTGGGAATGTACAAATACCACTTACTATCTTGCCCTTAAAAATCGAAGAATTTGGCATTAAATCAGCGATATTGTCATCATTTATCTCAAACAAACCATATTCCAATGCCTGAATAATCAGTTTCGAACCTACATGGTGAATAAACATAATACTTCCGGGCAATTCAATCTTTTCAATCTTTTCACCATCATATACCATAAGCACTGAAAAAGACTGAAAATATATCTTGCCTTTTATAGATAAAATATTCCAGATTTCTTCTTTGTCAATGACGTGATTTTTTATCAGATGCAGGAGAGAGTGATAAGTCATATGACCGCACTCATCTTTAGTCCAGTAGCCTAACTCGCCATAAGCACCTGTATAAATCCGGTCTTCGACAGCACACACGGATCTGATGATCTTATTGGATTTTAATCTCTGAAGACCCCATTGATTCCCATTGAATGACAACAAACCATCGGTATTGGCAAAATACATCCATCCCGCAAGATCCTGACTGATTGACCAGTTTTGCTGATGGGCTTTATATTCGGCGACCTTATAATTTATAATAGCAGGAGTATGCTGGCAGATCAAAGAGCCTAACCAACTGTAGAAAAAAAACACTAAATAAAATTTTCTCACGTACAAAAAAGGTAACTAAGGGGTCAAAGTTATATCAATTTCTCAATAACCTGTTTATATCATCCTGCAAATCCGGCCAGAAAGCAAACATCATTAATTTCCTACTTGCACCATAGTTCTGCATATACAGGTAAATGATCAGATGGATACTTAAGATCTTTTGAGTCTGAAAGCACAGCATACTTATGTACCTTAAAAGGACTGTTTTTTGATATAAAAATATAGTCGATCAACCTATCTACAGGTTCATTATGCTTAAATCCATTGAATGTACCATATGGACCAAAGGGTTTTTGAATCGAAATCTCTTTGGTGTCCGACATTTTTTGCTTCAACAACTGTATTCTCTCAGTATCGGGTTCAGAATTAAAATCACCCATAAAAATGACCGGGTGGTTTGTTTTGTTTAATGCTTTTATTTTATCCATAATCAGCAAAATACCATTGGTTCTAGCCAGTTCCCCTATATGATCCAAATGGGTGTTGAAAACCCAGAATTGTTTTTTCTTCGTCTTTTCATAAAGCAATATATAAGTGCATATTCTGTTTATAGCAGCATCCCAACCTTTGGATACCTGATCAGGCGTCTCCGAAAGCCAGAAAGTACCGGTTTCTTTTATTTTAAATCTATCTTTTTTAAAAAAAATATTGGATGATTCTCCCTGATTATTTTCATCTCTGCCTACACCTACGCAGGCATAATCCTTTAAAAAAGCAGAAATATCAGTCAATTGTCCAGGCGTTACTTCTTGCAAACCCAATACATCCGGTTCATAAAATTGAATCTGACTCAAAAAATAGTCTTTTCTGTTCGCCCAGGAATTTATACCATCTGAATCCAAATTGAGGCGAATATTATACGTCATCACTTTAATATACTGCCCATTTATTTTTTGAGTAGGTAAGAGAATAAATAAAATTAGAAAAAATAATCTCATGAGTAAGGCATTTAAATTTGTGAACCAATCGTATAATCATAACAACCATTACATTACCTAAAAATTGTAAAAAGTTGTCCCATTATTGTCTCGGTGCTTGGTGACGATAGCGATTTCACTAATGTTTAAACGATGATTCATGCTACAAATTTATGTAAAATATTTGATACGAGCTACTTTTTTATCGCCACTGGCATCCAATCGCCTGTCAATACCAGTTATTTACAACAACTTATATTTTCACAAATTTTCCATCATATGATTCATTTCCTTTGCTTTTACATCTCACAAAATAAATCCCTGATTGTAAGTTACTTACATTGATTTCTTGATTGTGACTCATCAATACAATTTTACCGTTTTGATCAATTATCTCAAGGCTTGAAATATCGATAGGTGTTTCTACTTTGATAAAACTTGATGCAGGATTTGGGTAAATCTCTATTTTTTCTGAACGTATATCTTGACCATCTTCTGTACTGCTGATGATGTTGCATTGCCCTAGGGTGCCTTCGCAGTAATTATGTAAATAAGAACCGAATCTTTTATATATTGGGCCATCATCCATTCCAAATCCTTCTACAAACTTCACAGGACTCAAAACCTTATCCCCACAAATGCCTGGAGGTATTCCATAGTAATAGAAATGATTTAGATTTAAATTAAAATTATTTATCATTAGCTTTACTGAATCAACTACATACTTTTTATCTTCGCCAAAATCCACAGGATTAAAAATGCTAATTAAACAATTGGGTAACGTATCACCAATTTTTAGACTAAAATCCCAAATACATTCTTCAGCACCATCTGCACATGGAAATACATTTTCATCAATATTCAACAAAAATACTTTCCTTTGGAGTGTATCTTCTCTCATATAACAAAGTGATTGTTTTGAAGTAATATTATAAGGCAGTACATTGATGGGTACAAATGAAGATACTAATTTTTTATAAGATTGTCCTTGGATGATAGTGTCTCCAGAAAAATATCTAATTTCTGTAGATCTTTGACCCATTTGGAAGCATTCGATAGTGTTATAGTGATTGTAAATCCAATACTTTCCTTCTTCCACCAACGGTTGGTATTTTTGAGTGTAGACTACATTAAGTTGAACGCGAACAGAAGTGTAAATAAGTATTTCATTTTATTATAATTTTAATGTGAAATAATCACTAATACGGCATTAAA
>Ga0105047_10003904_pt1 | contig 26163 bp, 24 predicted proteins | sample MAT04_FD_78384 | JGI IMG/M metagenome (GOLD analysis project Ga0105047, IMG submission 78384) | Freshwater microbial communities from Lake Fryxell liftoff mats and glacier meltwater in Antarctica - MAT-04 (megahit assembly) | ecosystem: Environmental > Aquatic > Freshwater > Ice > Liftoff...
AGGCTAGGGCGGTGCTCACGGCCCAGCGCTGCTGCTTCTCGCGTCGTGCGCCCTCACGTCCGTCAAGGCCGGCTACGGCTCCACCGCGAGCGGGCGACGTGCTGCTCGCTCAGCAACGGAGGCGACGACCCTGGCCGCGCGGGTTCGGCGCTCGGGTGGGCTCTTTCAGGCGCAGGACGACAAGCGCAGACGAACGGTGCCCTCGGCGGTAACCATCAACTGCACCTGCTGGAGCGCGTCGAGCAGCCGGTCCCGCACCGGGCCGCTGCTCATGACGACGCGCGCCGCGGTGCACACCTGACCGTCCGGGCGTCGGTTGGTCCGGTAGCTGTCGCCCTCCCAGCCCTCCTGCGGACCACCCTCCAACGGGTCGAGGCCGAGCAGCAGAGCCAGTCCGCGTTCTCCGAGCACCCCCTCGTCGATCAGCTGACCGTCTTGCTCCGGCGCAGGCGGGAACGCCGGCGGTCCGTCGTCGAGCGCGTCAACCAGACGCAGACCCGCCTGGTACGGGAAGTCGTTCTCGGACACGATCGGGTCGGGCGGCAGCAGGGGCGTGTACCGATCGTCGCTGAGCCCGTCGACGGCGTCGATCTCGGCTCGGACGGCTGCGGGTCGTGAGTCGTACCAAGCGCGCTCGACCCGCTGCGCATTGCCCTCCACGAGGGACAGGAAGGCGAGCAGGCGCTCGCTGGAGTCCGCCAGGCTGGTCCGCTCGTCGGGGAGGATCTTCACGTCGATCGGCCGGCGCAGCTGCAACCCGCGTTCGGCTTCTACGAACGCGATCAGCTCCGGCAGCCGCTCCTGTACAGGGTCGACAGCTGGCGCGTCCGGCGGCTTCAACACCACGACCGTGCCGACCAGCAAGGCGACAACGGCGGTTACAGCAGCGCCGAGGACTGCGCGGCGCACGTCGGTGATCAGCTCTGGCCGGTTGCGCGCACTGCGCCATCCGGGGCGTTCTTAGTGCGGGTGGCGCTTGAAGGGTCCGGGAGGTCGGACGTCAGCGCCGTGTCGCCTGCAGCCGACGGCATGCGCGGCCGCGACCTGGCGCCCTCGGTGCCTCCGGCGTTGCTCGGCACAGCGGCTCGAGCAGCGAAGGTGGACACGCCGACGAAGGCTACTTCCACGCCCACCGACGGCGGAGGCGTCCGCGAGTAGCTCGCGGCGCCTCAGGCCGGTCCCCTCAGGGCTGGAGTTCGAACGCTCTGCCGCTAGCCCGGCGTCGGGGTCGTCGTCGTTGTTCGTGAGCCCGCCCAAGACGATGAGCCGGTCGCCGGCCCAGACCGCTGAGCCGGGGCGTGCGGCAGCGCCGTCGGGCTGCGGCACGACCGTCCAGCGCTGCGTGGCGTCGTTGTACAGGTAGCCCTCGATCGCGGTGTGCTGGCCGCCGCGGGCTTGCACTCGCCAGCCGCCGGTGCCGAGCTGCGGCGGGTCGGGCAGACGTCCCCAGCTTCCGTCGGGCAGGGTCAGGGTGCCGCCGGAGGGGACCGGGCGGCCGTAGGAGTTCACCTGGCCGCCGTCGGTGACGAAGATCTCCGCGTCCACGAGCCGGGTGCCGGTCCAGGTGAACAGGCCCTGGAGCTGGTCGCTACCTGGCAGTTCCCGCCAGGTCGAAGTCGCCGGGTTCAGCACGGCGGCGCGGACCAGCGAGTCCTCCAGGAGGCTGCCCGGCTGGTCGACCTCGGGCTGACCGGTCAGGACCAGGCCGTGCGGTGTGGTCACGATGTACCGCGAGAACGTCGGGACCAGCGGGTCCGCCGGCAGCGCGGTCCACCGGCCGGTCGCCGGGTCGAGCGCCTGGTCGGCGACGAACGCCGCCCGCTGGGTCTGGCGCAGGGCGACGACTCGGCCGTCGGCGGAGGTCAGCGACCACAAGTCGTCCCGGGGGCCGGGCGGTGGTTCGCCCAGCGACCAGCTGTCGTCGGAGGCGTCGTAGACGTGCAGCTGCCCGGCGACCAGCAGGAAGACCTGGTCGCCGACGGTGGCAGCCGGTCCGTACAGCGGCAGGTCGACCGGGGCGGGCGCCACCGGCCGCCACGTACGTTGGTCCGGGTCGTAGGCCGCTCCGTCACGGGCGGTCCGCTCGGGCTGGACGCAGCTGGCGGTCGGCGGGCACAGGTCGCCGGTGCGGCCGCCAAGGAACAGCGCCTCCTGGCCGGTCCAGGCGCCCAGGCTCCCGTCGCGGGGCGAGACCGGTGGGTCGGGCAGCGCCGTCCACTCCAGGCCGGCCGTTCCTGCTGGGGACGCCGCGCCGCCGCAGCCGAGCAGCCGGAGCAGCAGGACGGCGGCGCCTACCGCCCGCTTCACGACGGACCGCGCAGGAGCTCGGCCAGCGCCGCCTGGTCACCGGCGTCGAGCACCCCATCGAGGGAGCCGTTGCGCAGCGGCGGGTCGCAGCCGACGTTCACACCGACGCTCGCGGCGTTGCCGTCCGGGTAGCCGACCAGCAGGTCGAAGCGGGTGTTGTCACCGCCGGAGCAGCCGCCGCTGCCCGGGGCGAGGCCGGCCTCGCCGAGCAGCGTCGCGACCCGTTCGGCGGTCGCCGCGTCCAGCAGGCGTGGCGCAGGGCCAGGGTCGTTCAGACCGGGCTGGCGGACCGTCATGGACGTCCAGCCGTCCGGCACGAGCTGCTGCTCCTGCCCGGCCCGGCCGCCCGCTCCGGAGAAGCAGCCCGCCGGCTGCGGCGCGGCCGGCCAGCGACTGGTGTCGAAGGCCGTGGCGAGACGGTCGCCGAGCTGGATGCCGGTGGTGAAGGCGCCGTTGCCGCTGTCGGTGCAGCTGTTCGGCTCCTGCGCCGCGGACAGCCACACCGAGCCGTCGGCGTAGTCGAACCGGACCAGGTGCGGCACCAGCTCACCCCCCATGGCCGTGCACGACCGTCCGGCTCCTTCCAGCAGCGCGGGCAGGTGCAGGTCGCGTCGTACGGCGTCCAGGCCGGCGCGCACGTCGGCCTCCCCGGCCAGATCGAGCGCGACCGGGTCGCCGCTGTTCTGCCTGCCCGTGTATCGGCAGACGTGCGCCAGCACCGGGTCGGCGTCAGGGACCAGCCGGCCGGCGGTCCCGGCGCTGGGCAGCTCGGGGACCCACGGCCCGTCCACGGCCGGGTACACGGCAGGGCACGCACCGTCCTGCGTCGCCGGGCCGGCAGACGGACCACCGACAGCGGGGCCAGGACCGGGACCGGCCAGTCCAGGAGCGTCCCCGCACCCCGCGGCCACGAGCACGACGGCGAGCAGGACAACAGACCTCATGCGACTGGGACGCAGGGCCACCGGCGTCGGCTCCATCGCCCACCAGCCGGCCCGCGGCGGGTGTCCGTCACTGCTCAAGCGACACCGTCACGTCGCCCTCGGGGTTCGTCGACAGCGACAGCCCACCGCTATTGCTCACACCCCGGCCCGGCTCGGGCACCACTGCGCCCCCCTGTCCTGGGCTGCTGATCGTGACACCGGTCAGGTCGCAGTCCGCGTGCTTGATCGTGATGCTCGCTGGCGCGCTCACACGGGACCCGGGCTTGCCGCAGGCAGCTGCGAACTTGGCAGGAACAGCCTGCTGGCGGTCAGGGGCGGCACTGGCCGCAGCCGTCGCGCCCGCCGGCGACGACGGGCTGCTCGACCCGCCGCATCCGGCCGCGCCCAGCAGCGCGACCAGGACGACAGCAGCGGGCAGCGACCTCGACAGCACGCTCGTACGACGCAGCGACGGCACCGCGCGTTCCGCCAGGCGGCGGGGCGCTCGCGCGCGCTGACCAGAACGCCTCACGCGCGCCGACCTGTACCGGTGATCAGGTGCACGACCTGGAACGGCCGCGCGTGCCACACCCCAGGTCACAGGGCAGCCGCGTTCACTGCGCGACCTCGTCCGCGTCGTGCTCGCAGAGTCCGCTGCCCTGGCCGGGCTGGCGGCACGTCCGCTTGAGACCCCGTGGGAGCGCTGCTGGGTCGTCCGGTGCCTTGAGGTGCTCACCCGCCGAGCAGGTAGCCCGGGGCGGGGCTCTGGGCAGCTGAAGGCACGGCCGCGCCAACGAGGTGCCGCCGACCCACGTGTCTGCAGCGACCACTCGTTCAACAGTTGCGGCCGCATGTCCGATTTGTCTCCCCCGAACGACCTAGGTCCGCGGCAGAGAGTTGGGGTCGATGGGGGACGCCGTGGCGCCGGCAGTGTCGGAGCCTCCAAGGGCACGCTCGCCAGCAGCGCGGGCCGTTCCTGGAGGCGTCATGACGAACGCGGTGAGCACGCGCAGCAGTGCGGTCCACGGGTCGAGCAAGGTCGTCAACGGCCAGCAGATCGCGGATCTGGCCCTGCTGCCCTCCATGTACGACGAGGAGCTCACCGAGATCCTGAGCGCGGTCATGCCGGCCCGGCGCAGGGGCACGATCAACCGGTACCCGCTCAACATGAGCTTCCTCATCGGGGGTCCGGCGGCGCGGATCACCGCCAGCCTGCCTGAGGCAGCCAAGTCCGTGTATCGAAGTGAGTGGCTCCGCATCCGCCACGGGCACGAGCAGATGGGGCACGGCCGGCTGCTGCTGGATCCGCCTGCGTTCGAGCACACAGACCAACTCGTGCAACGACTGTCCGGCGACAAGGACGCCATGAAGGCGCTGTCGGGCTGGCTCACCTCCGCCGGGATCGATCAGGCCAGCTACCACGGCAACTTCGTTCCTGAGGAGCCGGACTTCACCCGCCCCGACCGGCAGCACACGGTCTTCGGTGACGGGACCTTCATCAAGCCCTACAGCGCGGTCAAGGAGATCGACGACCACCACACCGGCGGGAAGCGGTTGCACGGCACTCGTGTGCCCGAGTCGACGCGCAGCCGCCGGCAGACCGAGTTCACCTTCGGCAAGGACCCGGGCAAGACCGGCGAGAAGTACGACGGCATCAACCACTGCTCACTGCACACGTGGACGCCGTACGGGAAGGTGATCCTCGGCGCCGAGCAGGCGATGGGTGCCGAGAGCATCACCATGCTGGCGCTGTGCGAGCGCCTGATGGGCGCTATGCCCGATGATCTCAGCCTGCATCACTTCAGCTGGGACGGGGCCGCGGCGGGCTGGCACCGGGACTACCTCATGTACTGGTTCGGGGTGAACCTGTTGAACGGCAACCCGGCCCGGAACACGAAGCACGAGCCGTCGTTCGCCCGGGCGCTGGACGCCGTGGCACGCGAGACTGCCGAGAAACTCAAGGGGAGCCGGCCCGACGCCATCGAGATCGCGCACACCAGGAGCAAGCTCCTGGAGCAGCTCGAGCCGATCATGGATGAGCTGGCGTTGGGCAGCACCATCGTGCCGCACCGCGGCGTCCTGGCGGCCATCGACAGCGCGCACGTCCCGTACGCGCTGCTGGAGCATCCTGGGCGGCCAGACTGCCGACATGACCTGCACGTCGATGACGGGATCATGTACGAAGTCAGCGGCGGCCTGCACAAGCTCCGCCGGGTCAGGGCGGTGCGGTCCTTCCGGGAGCGGGGACCTGACGGGTTCAGCCAGCGCACGACGTGGTCCGTGCCGTGCCCGCGCCACGGCACTTTCGAGCACACGAGCCTGTGGCTCCCCAACGCGCATCGCGGCACCGACCCCAAGTTCCGCAAGAGCCGGGGCCAGGAGCAGACGGCTCTGCACTCTGCGCGCGTCCCAGCGCCGGGGGACGAGGGCTACCGAATGCACTACCTGCAGAGCGCCCAGGAGGGCTACCACCGGTGGATCAAGAATCAGCTACACATCCACGGCCGGGCCAGTAGCTGGCGCGCCGGCAAGCAGCTCCTGGACTTCATCAGCTCGGCTCTGGTCAACAACAGCGCCACCTGGCAGCGCAGCCTCGGGGCCGTCCACCTCTGAGGGCGCCGTCGGTGCGCCGCTCCGGTGCGGTCCTCCGCTGAGCCCGTCCGACGTCGTCGATGCCGTCAGCGCCCTGCTTGCCGCCGGCACCTGAGCCGGGCCGATCAGCACGACGGCTACCGACGGCCCAGTAGGTCTGCGCTCGCGGCACAGGAAGCGACATGCCAGGGCCGTCGCGCTGTAGCCGGTCCATGGCGGACTGCCTGCGACGTGCGACATGCACGCGCATGCGCCGGCCGCCCTCGCCCGGTGCATCGTCCAGAACAACGACGCTCCTATCGAGGCAGGGGTTCGGGCCGAGCCCAACGCGCCCGTCGGGCTCGGGGCGGCACCGGTCGTCCTACGCCTGCGTCTGCCTGAAGCAAGACGCGCTGGCTTGCTCCGATGCGACGCCCGACGCAGCGAGGCGCGAGCAGAGCCGCCCGCCGCGACGTCGCGCGCGCCCTGGCCGCGCCGCGGCCGCTGTTGCCAGGTCTCGCGACTCGGGACTGGTGCTGCCGCAGTCCTTCTGTCGCTCTTGTGGGCCTGGCCGGGCGCGCCGCCGCGGAGGTGTCTGCACGCGCCCGCCGACAGCCACCGCGGGGGACTGCGCTCGGCTCACGGACTCGGACGGTCTGCCGCGTCCTGATCCCAGAATGCGCGGAGCCCCCGATGACCACGACCAAGCGACTGCCGTCCCGGACGGCCTCTCAGTTCGCCCACCTGCTGACGATGCCCGTCACCGACGCGTTTGCACTCGCCTGCACTACGCTCGACCGTCTGCAGATCGTGCCGGACGGCTGCCACGTGGTCGGCCCGGTCAGCGAACGGCTGCTGGCGGCTGCGCACGCTGCCGGCATCGCCGACGTCGACTCCCTGCTGGTCCACCAGGGCCGCGTGCTGTGCGACCTGACCGGACTTGCGGGGCTCGACGGCGAGCACGAGCCGGACCTTGCGGCCGAGCTGCACCTGCTGCGCAATGTGTTCGCGGCGCTCGTCGCGGCCGCCGGGCTGGGGTGTGGAGCCACGGTGGCGCAGGTGCTGGCCCGGGTCCCAGCGCTGACCTGCAACCGTTCCTGGCAGAGCCGACGTCCCAAGACGGCTGACGAGACGCTGCTGCTGCGGCTGGTCGCCGAGGGCCGCGCCGGCACCGACCTGGGCCTGCGGGGGACGTGCACCTACGTGCTTGCCGAGGCCGGTGCCGGGGTCGGGGAGCTGACCGCGGTGTTCGCAGTCGACATCGCGGGGGACAGCACTTCGCGATTTGTCGCGTCGCCCGGGACCCGGCGGAAGGCCACCGAAGCGATCAAGCTCGATGCCTGGGGTTCACGGCACATCAGCACCCTGGTGGCGCTCCGGCTGCGCGAGGACGCGAAGGGCGGGCCCTGCCGGCCGCTGACCTACCTGGGAAAGCACACGCCGGGCAGCGAGCAGGCGCAGCAGTCCGCTCAGCCAATCTTGGACAAGATGCGGACCCTCGCCGGGCTGAACACCGCCGACACCACAGCGTTGAGCATCACGCTGTTCCGTGCCGGGCAGACCCTGGCTGCCGGCGGCAGCGCGCGGGAAGTTATCGCCCTGACGCGGACCCTGACGTCGTGGCCCGACGGCAGTATCAAGCAGGACGGCGGCTTCGAGCAGACGTGCCGCGAGCTGCGCATCAGCCCGGACGAGCTCGCATCCGTCCGGCCCGTCGTCACCCAGCTGCCCCGGCGCGCTCGCCGACCACAGGCCATCGCGGCGTGACCGCGCAGGGGGCCACGACGGGCACCGGGCGCCGTCATCGACAGAAGCCCACACCGTGCCGCGCAGCTCAGCAACCCGGTCTTCCGTCCGCTATGCCCGTAGTTCCGGCCACGACCGCTCATAGCCGATGAGCGGTTACGTCACGCCGCGGCAGTACACCCTTGGGTCCAGGTGGACGACCCCGGCGCCGGAGCGCCGCCGCTACGTTCGGCGCGCACCGACGATAGGAAGGCGCCCCCGGGGCGCGGCCCTCTGGCGGGTGCAGGCGCAAGACCGAGTCCAAGACCACCACGGCGGCAGGAGGTGCACAGGGTGTCGGCTCACGATGAGCTGTGTCGCGACGGCCGCTTCGGCCCGCAGTGCCTGGCCCTCCTCACCCGACTGATGCGGCGCGAAGCCCGCGGAGTGCCGGCCCTGGAGCCTCCCGACGGCTGGTCGGAGCACGCCGTCGACGACCTCGTCCAGGAGTTCTTCGCCGCCAAGGGCAAGGCTGTGACGAAGATGCTCTACGCCCAAGCCGGCGACGACGACCAGCTCGGCGCGTTGCTCTGCCGGTCCGTGAAGAACTGGCTGATCGACTGGGCCAGGGGCACGACCGATCCTGGGGCGCTGCGGCATCGGCTGGACAAGCTCCTACCGACGCTTCCGCAGTTCGCGCGCGTCGCGGCCGGGCAACCGGGCGCCGGTCGTTGGACACTGGCCGACTGCTCCGAGGGCTTGTTCGCCGGCGACGTGGAAGACCTGGCGACTGCCGGACGCGCCGTCCCCGTGAAGCCAGGAGCGTGGAGCAGCGACACCCGGCGGTCACCTGTCACGGACAAGGCGTCGCTGGTCCGTCTGCTGGAGCGGATCCTTGACGCGGCGGGCGGCAGCCTGGAGCTCGGCCAGATCGTCTACGCGGTCCAGGGAAGCTTCCACGCCCAGTTCGCGGGCGAGGTCGTGTTCGACCACAGCGCCGAACCGTCGGGCCGGCTGGCCGCAGCCGTCGGAGCGGCAGAGACGGCGCAGCCCCGCCCGGAGACGGAGGCGTCGGAGGGAAGGATCGAGCTCATGGCGCGGCGTCTGCTCGACACCCTGGGCCATGAAGGCGTGCGGATCCTTGACGTGCTGGACGATCCGGGTCAGGTCGCGGCGCGCCTCGGCGTCGGCCGGAGCCAGGCGTACGCGAAGAAGCGGGTAGCGACGGCGGTGCTGGCGGAGGTCATCGGCGACGATCCCGAGCGCGCGGCGATCTTCGCCGTGGCCCGCAGCATCGCCCAGGACCGGGCCTTATGACCCGGCCATGGCTCATTGCAGGGACGCGCCGGACGTTGTCGCGAGTTGGTACGTCAATAGTCGGTGCCCCCACCGGAAGGAATGTCGTGTGAGCAACACCGTCGACGGAGCCGGCCCTCCGGTGTCGTCCGGGCTGCTGGCTCTCGCGGAGTCCTTCCGCGTCCCGCTGGCGCTTCGTGACGCCGTCCTGGACGCGGCGGTCCCGCCTCCGGCGGCAGGACAGCTCTGGCGTGCCGAGGACGGCTCCGTCGCCGTGCTGGGCCTGGTCGTCTCCGTACGGTCCGACGACGACCGCCTCCCCGACGTCCTCTTCTGCCCAGTCACGCTTGACGTCGAGGACGAGTCCGGCGCCGGCATGGTCGTCGCATCCTCCGTGCTGGAGGACGCTGGCGTCCTGCTCTGGCCGGGGATCGCCCGCTGGGTCCCCCTGGCGGCGCTGGACCACCTCCTCGACGACGGCCAAGACCTGCTCGGGGCAGCCTCCCGCGTTGAGACCGCAGCGAGTGCCGCAGCCGACGAGCCAGGCTCCGCGTTCGCGCTCCTCGAAGCGGTCGACGTGTTCAGCGGTGCCGCGCAGGCGCTGGCCCAGGTCGCCGACGACATGTCCGTGCTGGCTTCCGTCCCCCGGCTCGCGATCGCCGCGAGCGAGACACACGCGAGCCAGGACCGGACGTCGATCATGGACGCTCTCCCGGGCAGCGGCGCGGACAAGATCCGCGCGTTGACCGACGTCCTCGGCGTCAGCGGCCCGGATGCGATGGCGGTGCTCAGGGGCCGCCGGCCCCTCACCGACGACGAGTCCGACCGGATCCGCCGTCACCTCGGTCTCGGCGGCCAGGAAGTGCAGCACCACGGGTTCCCTGTGGAGCTCGTCGCCGAGCTGGAGCAGCCGCGATGGCGCAGACCGCTGCTCCGCGAGGCTCCGGCAGCCGGCTTGGCGGAGGCGCGAGCCGCTGCCGCCGCCGGGGTGTTCGGGCTCGCCGCGAGGGACAGCGCCGAGGAGCCGAACTGGGCCGAACGGATAGAGCGGTACCTGCAGGCCGGCGAGTGACGCAGCGGCTGAGGGCGTCCCGACTCAGAGAGCCCGCCCTGGCGCAAGCGGCGCGGATGCTCGCGGTTCTCGACCGGGACCAGCCCCGGCTCGGCGAACGGCTGCTGGACGACCCGAACGCCGCCATGAGCGGCCTCGACGGCGTCGAGATCGTCATGGTCGACGAGAACGGCGACGGGGGCTGTTCCGTCGCCGGCGGGTACCGGCACGACCTGGTCCCGCCGCGGATCGTCGTGACCAGGTCCGCGAGCCGCCCACGTCGGCTGTTCACGGCCCTCCACGAGTACGGCCACCACCTCCAGCAGAACGACCCGGAGCTCGGCGGACACCTGATCGACGCCCCCCACGGCGAAGAGCTCGAAGAGGCCGCCTGCGACGTGTTCGCGTCGCGGATCCTGCTGCCGGACGGGCTCGTCGACGAGCACATCCCCGCCCGCGGCCCGACCGCCGAGAGCGTCCTGGCGCTCTACGGCACGGGCCGCGCGTCCCGCGCCGCGTGCTGCGTCCGCGCCGTGGAGCGCCTTGGCGGCGCCGGAGCCGTCGTGCTCCTGAGCCCGGAAGGGAAGGTCGACTTCGCGGTCAGCCGAGGGCTCTACCCGCCGGCGCGCGGCAGCGACCAGTCGTCCTCCGCCGTCGTCGCCGCCGTGATGGGCGCGCCGGAGGCGACGGTGGAGAGGGAGCGGACCCGGATCCGCTACTCGACGGGCGGCCTCAGCGACGAGCTCTACGGGCAGGCGACCTGGGTCGACGGGTACATCGTCGCGGTCCTCGCCGAGAGCAGCCCCGGCTGGCTACAGTTCGCGCCGCCCCGGCCAGGGACCGCCCAGTACGCCCGGCCCGCCGCGCCCCCCGCCTGGGGGTACGGGACGTGCTCGACGTGCCAGGACACCTTCCCCATGTCCGAGAGCGCCGGCCAGTGCTCCACCTGCGGCGACCCCCGCTGCGGGAAGGGGCACTGCGGCTGCACAGCGGCACGGGAACGGCTCTGCCCCGGCTGCTCGCTCTACCTGAACAGGTCGCAGTTCGAGCCCGGCGCCGAGCAGTGCCGCAGCTGCGCCGAGTGACCGTCGCGGCCCGGTCCGGACGCGCCATCGGACAGATCCGGAGTTGGTACGTCAAGGGCAGGTGAGAGGGCCTTCGAGTCCTCCTTACCGAGAGGACCGATGCCCTATGCCCGAGACCGCCAGCAGCGTCGCAGGCGCGTTCAACCTGTACGACGCCACGCTCAACCTCGACAAGTCCGAGCGCGCCCGCGCTCAGAAGCGCCACCAGGAGATCACGGCTCTGCTCGTGGCGTCCGGGCTCGTCGCCCTGACGTTCCTGCAGGGGTCGTTCGCCCGCAAGACGATGAGGAAGCCGTTCAAGGACGTCGACATGGTCGTCGTCATGGCCGAGCGGCTGCGCGCCGAGCTGGAGCGGCCCGGCGGCCCCGCCCGCGCGATGGCCCTGCTCCGCGACGCCGTCGCCGCTGCCTACCCGTCTGCGCGGTTCGACGTCGACGGGCCGTCGGCCCACGCGCTCCAGGTCACGTTCCCGGACCTGCCGTTCACGATGGACCTCGTCCCGGCCCTCGCGGGCGACGGCGAGATCGTGCACATCGCGGACCGCGACGACAACCGGTGGGAGTGGTCGAACGCCCGGACCCTCAACCGCGTGGTGTCCGAGCGGAACGTCGCCACCGACGACGAGTGGGTCCACCAGGTCCGGATGGGCAAGGCCCTCAAGGACCGGTACGCCGACCTCGACCTGTGCGGTCTCGCGTTCGAGGCCCTCGCCCACGACAGCATCTTCGTCAAGCAGCCGCACGACGTCGCTCTCGCCGACCTGCTCCGGCACGCCAGCACGGCCGTCCTTGGCAAGATCCTGGAGCCCACGGGCGTCGAGGACCTGACCGAGGAGTGGGACGACGACCAGCGCCGCCGGTACGCCGAGCGGTTCTCGGCCCTGTCCCGCCGGGCCGACGAGGCCCTGCGGCTCCGCGCCGACGGCTCCGAGGCCGCCGCCGTCGACGTCTGGCGGTCGGTCTTCGGCGACGACTTCCCCGCCGCTCCGCCGCAGAGCGCGAGCGACGCCCTCGCCGCGCTCGCCGCCGGCGGCATCACGTCGACCGGGCGGGCCGTCACGACATCCCGCGCCCACCAGCCGAACCGGCCGGCCCGCTCGTGGCGCGCCCGCTGAGCGCCCTGCGGGCCCGCCCGCAGGAGACCGCTGCGGCGCTCATGGCCGACGGAGACATCTACGGGCTCCGCTGCGCCCGCGGGACGCGCGTGCCCGCCAAGGGCGGCGCCGGGGCCGTCCTGGACCTCTGGCTCGCGCCGCTCCCGGCCTTGGCCCGCGACGGCTGGCCTGTCGAGCATGCCCGCGTGTTCGTTCTGGCCGACGACACCGCGCACGCCGTCGACATGCATCCCGGCCCCCGCCGGTACCTCCACCGCAACCCCGGCCCGCTCGCGACGCTCTGCCTGCAGTACCCACGCGACGACGCTGCGCTCAGGTGGATGCCCGAGGACGGGCTGGAGCCGCTCGTCACCTCCGTCCACCGTCACCTCATGTACGAGGAAGCGTGGCGCCGCACCGGGAGGTGGCCCGCCGAGGACGCCCCGCACGGCGACCGCAAGGCCCCGCACCGGCTCCGGACCCCGGCGGCCCGGCAGGCTCAGCGCGACTGGGCACGGACATGACCGCCGTCGTCGCGGCCGTGCCCGCCTACGTCGTGTTGGAGGCCCCGGCCGCGGCCTCCGAGCCCCAGGCCGTCGTCGGCCCGCCCGCGCCGAAGCCCCCCGCCGCGCCGGCCGACCCGTTCAGCGCCGGCGCCCTCCTCGGGGTCGTGCTCGGCAGCGCCGTACTCGGGGCCCTGCTCACCGCGGTCGCCAAGAACCTCCGGGACAACGCCGTCGTCCGCCGGGACAAGTACGCCGCGGCGATCGGGCACCTCGCCGCGTGGACCGAGTACCCCTACCGGATCCGTCGGCGGACCTCCGACGACCCCGAGACGCTGACGCGGCTCGCCGACCTGGGGCATCAGCTCCAGATTGACTCGGCCTGCCACCGCGGCTGGATCGCCGGCGAGAGCCAGGCCGTCGGAGACCTCTACGACGCCTGGCTGGAGAACGTCCAGGCAGCGGCGGCGGCCCCCGCGTCGGCGGCATGGCAGGAAGGACCGGTCATCAACGCCGCCGGGATGGTCCTCAACGACTTCGGGCCCCCGTCCGCGGCGCCGGCAGTCGTGGCCGCGGAGGCCGCGCTTGCCTACCGGTTCGGGCTCCGTCGGCTCATGTGGCCAGCGCTGGTGAGCCGGCGCCTTCACGAACGCGGACTGTACCCGCCCGCCACCGACGGTGGCGACCTGGGGGAGGCGGCAGGTGCTTGACGGCGTCCGTAGCGCGCACCTGCCGGCGTTGCTTGCGGGCGCTGCGTGCCCGGCCCGTGATCGTGCTGCTCCTCCTGAGACGGGTGGCATACGAGTCGCGCGCCGTCCGCTCATAGCCGCTGACCGCGCGCGACTGAGCAGGCGCAACCGACCAAATGCGCCCGTTTCCTGGTCGTCACAATGGCCTACGACGGGTCGGCCGCGGAACGGGGATTGCCGAGCTCGTCCTCCAGCCGACCGTCATCGTCTCCGTCATCAGATGGTGTACTCATCGCTCGGGCACGCACCTGGCGTGGAAGGGTGATCTCCCTAGGATTGTCCCTGGGGTTCTCCCGACCAAAGTTCCCATCCCCCAGCCGGATTAGCTCAGTGGTAGAGCAACCGCCTTGTAAGCGGTAGGTCGTCGGTTCAACCCCGACATCCGGCTCCAGCGATGTCGAGGGCCTTGGCCTCCCCGGGCCGAAAGGCGACGGGGTGCACCGGTGAGAGCCGGCACTCGGTACCGTGGCACGTCGCACGCACTTCGGTCATCTCGGCCGAGTGGGTGTCCCGGTCCCGATGACGTGGAAGGGCGAACAGCGTGACGCTCATCTCGCCCGGCTCGGGGGTGCCGGGGACCCACCTCGTGCTGGAGCCTTACGCTCGACACGTCGGCCAGGCCCGCCGGTTCGCCGTCGAGGTGACCGAGCGGCTCGGTGGCGACGAAGAGGCGCAGGACGTGGTCCGCAGCCTGGTCTCCGAGCTCGTGACCAACGTCGTCCTGCATGCCGGCACCGAGGTGGTCATCACGGTCGTCGACGGCGACGAGCACGTCCGGGTCGAGGTGGCCGACGGGAGTCCGGCGCTTCCCCTGCAGCGCCGAGTCGATGGGGCCAGCACCACCGGCCGCGGCATGCGCCTGCTTCGCACCCTCAGCGTGGCGAGCGGCTTCGAGGCCGACACGACCGTCGCGCCCGCCGGCAAGCTGGTGTGGTTCACGGTCTGCAAGAGCAACGGCGCCGTGACTCGCGCTGCCGTAGCGGCAGCGGCCACCGACCTGTTCGGCGCGGAGTGGGACGAGGCGCTGTGACCGAACGTCGCGGGCCCGACAGCGTCGTCCGGACGATCCCCGACCCGCCGACGACACCTGACGGCGTGCCGCTGCACACGATCCTGATCCTCCAGGCCCCGGTGCGGGTCTGGGACCGGGCGGGCACCCACACCGCTGAGCTCATGCGGGAGTTCGCGCTGCTCAAGATCGGGACCGAGGCGGGGACGACCCGTCAGGTCCCCGAGCGGATGCTCGACCTGGTGGCCGACCTTCGGGCCCGCTACGCCGGTACCAGCGCAGCCCAGGCGATCGAGCTCGAGAACGCCGTCGAGGCAGGCGAGCGCACCCACGACTTCACCTACCAGGTCCCGGACGGGATCGCCGAGGCCTGCGAGCGGCTCAGGGACCTGCTCGACGAGGCCGACGAGTACTGCGCCCAGGGGACAGCGCTCATGACGCTCGTGGCGCCGCTGGACCAGCGGGCGTTTCGCACCTGGTACCTGGAGGAGTTCATCCGTCAGAGCGTGGGCGGGCCGCCCCGGCCGTGGACCGGTCCCACGGACTGAGCTCCCCACGCGGGCGGTGCAGGTAGTTCTCGAGGTACCCCCCGGGGGTAGTAGCGGTCTCGGGTATCGATACCCCCCTGGGGTGTGTTACAACGGGAGTCGGACCGAGGAGGAGCCATGGCGACGACGCCCACGCGTACGAAGCCCGCACGTGACGGGTCGGGGGCGCAAGCCCCTGGGCAGCACGGCTACAGCGCCAACAAGGCCGCGCACCTGAAGCGGATGGCGCGGATCGAGGGACAGGTCCGCGGCATCGCGCGGATGGTCGAGCAGGACAAGTACTGCATCGACGTCCTGACGCAGGTCTCGGCCGTCACCAAGGCGCTCCAGGCCGTCTCGCTGGCCCTGCTCGAGGAGCACCTGGCCCACTGCGTGGCGAACGCCGTGGCCGAGGGTGGTGACGAGGGTGCCGCCAAGCTGAAGGAGGCGTCCGAGGCCATCGCTCGCCTCGTCCGCTCCTGAGCTGACCCCCCGTACGACGTCCCCACCACCTCGAGAGGCACCTCCCATGAGCACCGAGACCTACACCGTCAGCGGCATGACCTGTGGCCACTGCGTCAGCTCCGTCACCGAGGAGGTCGGCGAGCTCGCCGGCGTCTCTGACGTCACGGTCGACCTCGCCTCCGGCCGGCTGACCGTCACGGCCGACGAGCCACTCGGCCCTGACGCCGTGCGCGCGGCCGTCGAAGAGGCCGGCTACCAGCTCACCGGCTGACCCAACCGGGCGGCCGCCGCGCCGCCACCCGACCTCGCCCGAGGGAACACACGATGAAGCCCGCCACCACCCTGGCCGCGTACGCCGCCCTGCTCGTCCTGGTCTTCGGCGCCGCCGTCGCCGTCGGCAGCGCCGTCGGTCCGGTCGGCACCGCCTCGACCGAGCAGACCGAGCAGCAGGCCCCCTCGCACAACGAGATGACGGACATGACCGACGCCGACAGCACCGAGCAGGAGGGTCGATGACCACGCCCGCCACCGCACCGTCCTCGACACAGCCGGCCGTCGGGGCCTCGCGCGAGCGCATCGACCTGGCCATCACCGGGATGACCTGCGCCTCTTGCGCCATGCGCATCGAGAAGAAGCTGAACAAGCTCGAGGGCGTCAGTGCGACCGTCAACTACTCGACCGAGAAGGCCAGGGTCAACTTCCCCGCCGGCCTGGCCACCGAGGAGCTGCTCGCAGCGGTGGAGAAGGCCGGTTACACCGCGCGCCTGCCCGAACCCGATCGTCCCGCAGCGAGCGATGGCGCTCCGGGGGAGGGCCTGGTGGAGGCCGACCGGGTCGGGGAGCTCAAGCAGCGCCTGCTCATCGTCACCGCGCTGACCATCCCCGTGATCGCGATGTCCATGGTGCCGGCGCTGCAGTTCCGCGCTTGGCAGTGGCTGGCGCTGACCCTGGCGGCGCCGGTCGTCGTCTGGGGCGGCTTCGCGTTCCACCATGCGGCGTGGAAGAACCTGCGCAACGGCGCGGCGACGATGGACACGCTGATCAGCGTCGGCACCATCGCGGCGCTCACCTGGTCGGTCTACGCGCTGTTCTTCGGCACCGCTGGTGAGCTCGGGATGGTCCACCCCTTCGAGCTGACCATCTCGCGCGGGGACGGCTCGAACAACATCTACCTCGAGGCCGCCGCCGGCGTCACGATGTTCATCCTCGCCGGGCGCTACCTCGAGGCGCGCTCCAAGCGCGCCTCGGGTGCGGCCCTGCGGGCGCTGCTCCACCTCGGCGCCAAGGACGTCGCCGTCCTGCGCGACGGTCCGGGCGGACCGACCGAGGTCCGCATCCCCACCGACGAGCTCACGGTCGGGACGAGCTTCGTCGTCCGTCCCGGCGAGAAGATCGCCACCGACGGCACCCTCGTCGAGGGACGCTCAGCGGTCGACGCCAGCATGCTGACCGGCGAGTCCGTCCCGGTCGAGGTCACGGTCGGCGACAGCGTCGTCGGCGCGACCGTCAACGCCGGTGGCCGCCTGGTCGTTCGCGCGACCCGCGTCGGCGCCGACACCCAGCTCGCGCAGATGGCCCGGCTGGTCGAGGACGCCCAGAACGGCAAGGCCCAGGTGCAGCGGCTGGCCGACCGGGTCTCGGCGATCTTCGTCCCGATCGTCATCGCGCTCGCGGTCGCGACGCTGGGCTTCTGGATCGGCACCGGCAACGGGGCGGGTGCCGCCTTCACCGCGGCCGTCGCCGTCCTGATCATCGCCTGCCCGTGCGCCCTGGGCCTGGCCACGCCGACCGCCCTGATGGTGGGAACCGGTCGTGGCGCGCAGCTCGGCATCCTCATCAAGGGCCCGGAGGCGCTCGAGAGCACCCAGACCCTCGACACGATCGTGCTCGACAAGACCGGGACCGTGACCACCGGCTCCATGTCCCTGGTCGACGTCCTGCCGGTCGAGGGCGTCTCCGAGCACGACCTCCTGCGCCACGCCGGCGCGCTCGAGGCCGCCAGCGAGCACCCGATCGCGCGGGCTGTCGCCACGGCCGCCGCCGAGCGGGGCGGCCCCCTGCCGGGGGTCGAGGGCTTCACCAACGTCGAGGGCCTCGGCGTTCAGGGCGTCGTGGAGGGTCACGCGGTGCTCGTGGGCCGCAGCCGGCTGCTCGCCGAGTGGTCGCAGCCGCTCCCACCGGCGCTCGAGCAGGCCAAGGCCGCCGCGGAGGCGCAGGGCAGGACCGCCGTGTGCGTGGCCTGGGACGGCCAGGCCCGGGGCGTCCTGACGGTGGCCGACACGGTCAAGCCGACGAGCGCCGCGGCGATCCGCCAGCTCCGCGCCCTGGGGCTGACGCCGGTGCTGCTCACCGGCGACAACCGGGCGGTCGCCGAGGCCGTCGCCCGCGAGGTCGGCATCGACGTCACCGAGCAGACCGTCATCGCAGAGGTCCTGCCGGCCGAGAAGGTCGCCGTCGTCCAGCGTCTGCAAGCCGAGGGAATGCGCGTCGCCATGGTCGGCGACGGGGTCAACGACGCCGCCGCGCTCGCCCAGGCCGACCTGGGCCTCGCCATGGGCACCGGGACCGACGCCGCCATCGAGGCCAGCGACCTCACCCTCGTCCGCGGGGACCTGCGCGTCGCCGCGGACGCGATCCGGCTGTCTCGACGGACACTGCGGGTCATCAAGAGCAACCTGTTCTGGGCGTTCGGCTACAACGTCGCGGCCCTCCCGCTCGCGGCGGCCGGCCTGCTCAACCCGATGATCGCGGGTGCCGCGATGGCGTTCAGCAGTGTCTTCGTCGTGACGAACAGTCTGCGCCTGCGGGGCTTCTCGGCCCTCGTCGAGAACCGCTGATGACCGCGTGACTGCTCCCCGTCGGATGTCTGTGCTCACGGTCCTGGTGGTCCTGGCCGGGCTGCTGTCCATGCACGGCCTGGACGGTGGCCACCGCGTCGACGCGACGATCACGTGGGTCGCCGCTGCCGCCGACGCCGCCCCGGCCGACGTGGGTCACGCGGCCCCCGCGGCGGGATCGGCGACAGCAGGCGTCGTCGCCCTCGCCCCGGGCGCCGTGGTCCCCGGCCAGGAGGAGGGGCACGGCAGCGGGCTCATGACCCTCTGCCTGGCAGTGCTCGCCGGCGGCCTGCTGCTCCTTCTCTCACGGCGCCGGCCCGCGTCCCCGGTCGCGGCCCGGCCACGGCCGGCCCTGGCCCTGCACCCGCGAACCGCACGCCCCCCTCAGGCACGGGACCTCGTCGCGGAGCTCTGCGTCAGTCGGACGTAGGCCGCTGACCGCTGCGGACCCGCGCACCGCAGCACGGCCCTGACCGCACGTCCCTCAGATCTAGGAGACCCACCACCATGAGCATCCGCCTCGCCCGTACGACCACGACCGCCCCCGTACGTCCCGCCCGGGCACGCCGCGCTGTTGCGCTGTCCGCGGCCGGGCTCGCCGGCGTCCTGCTGCTGTCTGCCTGCGGCAGCGACTCTGACGACGCCGCCACCACCGTCACGACCGGCGACCGCCCGTCCCCCAGCGCGTCGTCGTCGACCAGTGCGGCGTACAACGACGCCGACGTGGACTTCGTCGTCGGGATGCGTCCCCACCACGTGCAGGCCGTGGAGATGTCGGAGATGGTGCTCGCGGCCGACCCGACCCCCGAGGTCGCGGCGCTCGCCACGAGGATCAAGGCCGCGCAGACACCGGAGATCGAGCAGCTCGACGCGCTGATCGAGCAGTTCGGGGCCGACGCGGACGGCCACTCCATGGGCTCCATGGACATGGGGATGATGAGCGAGCAGGACATGGCGGCGCTGATGGAGGCCACCGGGACGGACGCCTCAAGGATGTTCCTTGAGGGGATGATCGTCCACCACGAGGGCGCCATCGAGATGGCCGACGTCGAGCTGGCGGACGGGGAGAGCGCGCAGGCCCGGGACCTCGCGGAGTCCATCAAGGCGGCCCAGGAGTCCGAGATCGCCGAGATGCGCGAGCTGCTCGCGTCGCTGTAGCGAACGCGCGCGTCCGGCCGGGTGCCTGTCGCCCGGCCGGACGCGGACACGGCATGATCAGACCGTCGGCACGGCGCCGCGAGGACAGGAGCGGCGTGCCCACCACCGGACCGGTCCTCGGCAGCCGGGCAGTGGGCGCCTCCTCTGTCGCCCTCGGTGCTGGCTGGGTGGTCCGTCACGCGACCGCTCCGACGGTGCGCGGATGGCGGGCCTCGCAGGCGCCGACGGTGACCGCTGGACCGCTGCGCTCTCGCGTCGTCGGCAGCGGGGAGGGAGCGCTGCTCCTCCTGCACGGGATCGTCGGCTGCGGTGCGTACTTCGGTGCCTGCTACGACGCTTTGGCGCGGGGTCGGCGGCTGGTCGTCCCTGACCTGCTGGGCTTCGGGGACTCCTACCGCTCCGAAGCGCCGTCCGGGTACGACCTCGAGGCGCACCTCGACGCGCTCGACGCCCTGGTCGAGGAGCTGGGACTGCACGGTCCGCTGACCGTCGCGGGGCACTCGATGGGCGCCGTCCTCGCCCTGCAGTGGGCGGCCCGCCGGGACGTCGAGGTGGAGCGGGTCGTGGCGATGAGCGCCCCCCTCTACACCTCCGCCGAAGAGGGCATGGCGCACGTCCGGGGCATGGGCCGGCTCGAGGAGCTGATGGCGCTCGACGGCCCCGTCGCCCGCACCGCCTGTGCGTGGATGTGCCGGCACCGCACCACCGCCGGCTGGGTCGCGGCCGCCCTCAAGCCGCACCTGCCCGTCCCGGTCGCCCGCCGGGGCGTGCTGCACACCTGGCCGTCCTACCTCGGGTCGATGGAGCACGTCGTTCTGAGCAGCAGCTGGCCAGCCGCTCTGTCGACGTTGGCCGACGCGGGGATCCCCGTCGAGCTGGCGGCAGGTGCCCAGGACCGGGTGCCGGTCGCCGGTCGCGCCGACGGCCTCGCGGGTCAGTACGCGTCGGTGACCTCCCGCACCCACCCGACCGCCGATCACGACCTTCCGCTCGCCGACCCGGCGTGGTGCCGGCGGCTGCTGGCGGGGGACCTCGCCGCCAGGTGAGCGATCCCACTCCCCGCCCGGGGTGCGAGCAGCTCGCCGGAGTGTTGGGACGGGGGTGACCGCCTCCGCGCCGCTCGTCCAGGCTCGACCCGGTCGGGCGCCTGCGCGCGCCTGGACCGTGTGGGCCGTGGGCCTGACGGCGTACGTCGTGGCGGTGTTCTCGCGTGCCTCGCTCGGCGTCGCCGGGGTCCAGGCGCAGGAGCGCTTCGATGCCGGGGCGTCGGTCCTGTCGCTGTTCGTGGTGCTCCAGCTGGTGGTCTACGCCGCGATGCAGGTGCCCGTCGGGGTCGCCCTCGACCGGTTCGGGTCGCGGCGGATGATCCTGCTCGGCGCGTTCACGATGTCGGCTGGTCAGCTGATGCTCGGGCTGGCCGACGACGTTCCGACGGCGGTCACCGCGCGCGTGCTGGTCGGCGCGGGCGATGCGATGACGTTCATCAGCGTGCTGCGGATCGTGTCCCTGTGGTTCCCCGGCCGCACCGTCCCGGTGATGACCCAGCTGACCGGCATCCTCGGCCAGGCCGGCCAGGTGCTCGCGGCCTACCCGCTGGTGGCCCTGCTCGGCGCGTTCACGTGGGCCGCGGTGTTCACCGGCGCCGCCGCGATCGGCGTTCTCGTCGCGGTCCTGGTGGCCGTCGCGCTGAGGGACGCCCCGGACACCACCGTGCTGGCGCCGCCGGTCGGCCTGGCGCAGGTCCGCCGCGACCTCGTCGCGACCTGGCGCGAGCCCGGCACCCGGATCGGGCTGTGGTCGCACACGGTCACCCAGTTCTCCTCCACGGTGTTCATGCTGCTGTGGGGCTTCCCGTTCCTGGTGGTCGGACAGGGGCTCAGCCCCGAGGGGGCAGCCGGCCTGCTGACCCTGCTGGTGATCGTCGGCATGGTGGTCGGACCGATGTTGGGAGCGCTGGTCGGACGATGGCCGTTCCGTCGCTCCGTGCTGGTCTTCGCGGTCGTCCTGGCGACGGCGGTCGTCTGGGCCGCGGTGCTGCTGTGGCCGGGGCGGGCGCCGCTGCCGCTGCTCGTGCTGTTGGTCGTGGTCCTCGGGACCAACGGCCCCGCCTCCATGATCGGTTTCGACTTCGCCCGCACGGAGAACCCCGTCTCGCGGATCGGCAGCGCCAGCGGCGTCGTCAACGTCGGCGGCTTCCTGGCCTCGCTGCTCACCATGCTCGGGATCGGCGTGGTGCTGGACCTGCTGACTCCCGGCTCCACCGCCGACTACTCGTTGGCGTCGTTCAAGGCTGCGTTCGCTGTGCAGTACCTCGTGTGGGGGCTCGGCGCCCTGCAGGTCTGGCGTTACCGGCGGCGGCTGCGGGCCCGCCTCGCGACAGGCGGGGTCGTGCTGGCGCCGCTGCACCTCGCCGTCGGCGCGCGCCTGCGCGGGGGCTCGGCCTACCGCTAGACGTCGTCCTCGTCGTCCGGTTCCTCGGCGAGGTTGTCCTCGGTGAGGCGGTCCTCGCGGCGGACGGTCCCGGGGTCCGACCGCACGATCGGCGGCATGGCCTCGACGGACGCGCCCTCGTGCATCGCCTCCATCGCCTGGCCCCAGATCGGCGAAGGCAGGCTCCCGCCGTAGACCTGGCGGAAGTACTGGCCGCCGATCGTGATGTTGCGCAGGTCCGTCGGGACGGGCGTACCGACCCAGACGGCCGCGGCCAGCTGCGGGGTGTAGCCGGCGAACCACGCCGCCCGGGACCCGTTGGTGCTGCCGGTCTTGCCCGCCGCCGGACGGTCGATCGAGGCCCGGGCACCGGTACGGGAGCGCGATGGGCCGTCGATGTTGCCGCGCAGCACCGAGGTCACCGTGTCGGCGACCTCGGGGGCGAGGACCTGCCGACAGGTCTGGGCCGGGAGCGGGACCTCCTGCCCTGCCGCGTCGAGGATCCAGGTGACGGGCCGAGGCGGGCAGTAGGTGCCCGAGGCAGCAAATGCCGCGTACGCCGCAGACAGCTCCAGCGGACTGATCTCGTTGCTGCCGAGCACGAACGAGCCTCCCCGCAGCAGCGGTGCGGTGGGATTGCCCGCGGCGAACTGCCGCAGCCCGAGGCTCTCGGCGATCTCGACCGGCCGTTCGACACCGGCGCGCTCCAGCAGCTGCAGGTAGTAGGTGTTCACCGACCCGTGGGTCGCGCTGACCATGTCGTGCAGGCCGGCGTTGGAGTCGCCGGCGTTGCTGACGGCATAGGGCTCGTCGCAGGTCCGGCCGTCGCAGTTCACGAAGACGTCGGACACGTACCTGGCCGGTGCCTCCAGGGTCAGGTCGAGCGGGATGCCCTGCTCGATCGCCGCGGCGAGCACGAACGGCTTGAACGTCGACCCGCCCTGCATACCGCTTGACCCGCCGAGCGCGAGGTTCAGCTTGGTCTGGCCCTCCTGCTCGCCGAAGGTCTGGTTCACCGCCAGGGCCCTGACCAGCCCGGTGCCCGGCTCCACCCCGGTGAAGGTCGCCGCGACGCCGGACGGGTCGTCGGCCGGGATCGCGTCGAGCAGCGCCTGCTCGGCGACGGCCTGGGTCGGCGGGTTCAAGCTCGTCTGGATCGTCAGCCCGCCGGAGAGCAGCCTCTGCTGGCGCGCCTCCCGGGTGTCGCCGAGCCCTTCCCCGAGCGGCCCCGACTCGAGCGCCCGACGGACGTAGTCGCAGAAGAACGGGGCCGTCACCCCAGGCGCCTCGCAGCCGCTGAGCACGCGCGCCGGCCGCACGTCGGGTGCCTCGTCCAGGGCGGCGCTGAGCTCGCCCGGGGTCAGGTAGCCGACCTCGGCCATCCGTCGCAGCACCACGTCGCGCCGGGCGACGGTCGCGGGCAGGCGGTCCAGCGGGTCAGTGCGTGACGGGCTCTGGACGAGGCCGACCAGCAGCGCCCCCTCGGCCACGCTGAGCTCGGTCACCGGCTTGCTGAAGTAGAGGTCGGCGGCGGTCGCGATGCCGTACGTGCCGTTGCCGAAGTAGGCGATGTTCAGATAGCGCTCAAGGATCTGGTCCTTGCTCAGGGTCTGCTCCAACGCGATGGCCAGGCGTGCCTCGCGCAGCTTGCGCTCGATGCTCTGCTCCCGAGCGCGCTGCTGCTCCTCCTGCGAGCTCGCGGCGGCGATGAGCGCGTTCTTGACGTACTGCTGGGTCAGCGTCGACCCGCCTTGTTGGACCGAGCCCGCAGTGGCGTTCTCGACCGCTGCGCGCAGCGTGCCCTGCACGTCCACGCCGTTGTGCTCGCGGAACCGCGAGTCCTCCACGGCGAGCAGCGCCTCGACGGTGCGCTCCGGCACGGCTGAGAGCGGGACCCGCACGCGGTTCTCGAGGTAGAGGTAGGCGATCACCGAGCCGTCCGCCGCCAGCACCCGGCTGCGCTGCGCGAGCTGCGGGTTGTCGAAGTCGCTCGGCAGCTGGAGGAAGTCGTCAGCGGTGCGCTTGGCGGCCAGGCCGGCGACGCCGACCGCCGGCAGCACCAGGCCTGCGACCAGCAGGCCGACAAGCCCGCTCGCGAGCAGGGCCCCCAGCAGGCGGCCGGGCGCACCTGCGGTCCGGCGGTCGGTGCTGCTCGGGTCAGGGGCAGGCTCGGTCGATGACACGGCGCCTCCCTACCCTCGCCGGCACGGGATCCCCGTCAGGGCACGTGTCCGGTTCGTGACAGTGGCGCGACAGGTCTCGAAGCACCCACCCGCCTGGTGTGCGGCCTGTCGCTGCGGGTCATGATCGTGTCATGACACACACCGATGGGACCGGGACGTGAGCGAGCGCTGGAGCAGCGTGAAGAGCTCTGTGCGCAGCGGGTTCTGGGCGATTCCCGCCGCATGCGTCCTTGTTGCGGTCCTGCTGGCCTTCGGGCTGGTCTCCCTCGACCGCTACCTGACCTCCCGAGTGGCCTACACGTTCGGGGCCGGGCCGGACGGTGCCCGGGAGGTCCTCGGCGCGATCACGACCGCGATGATCACCTTCACCGGCCTCGTCTTCTCGATCACGATCGTGGTGCTGCAGCTGACCAGCAGCCAGTTCTCTCCCCGGGTGCTGAGGACGTTCCTGCGGGACCGGCTGATCCAAGCCTCACTCGGGGTCTTCGTCGCCACCTTCGTCTACGCCGTGACGGTGCTGCGGACCGTCGACAGCGCCGACGGGACGGTGTTCGTCCCGGAGATCGCGACGACCGTCGGCCTTGTGCTGCTGCTCCTGAGCGTGGCCATGTTCGTCGGCTACATCCACCACATCGCCACCACGATCCAGGTGTCGTCGATCATCGGCGCGATCGGGAAGGAGGCCCGCCAGACGCTCGAGACGCGGTTCCCGTCGGGGACGGACGTGGCCCCCGACGCCGGCCCCGTCAGGCGTCCCGACGGCCTCCCCTCGGCGATGGTCCCCGCCCGGCGGTCCGGGGTCGTCACGACGATCGGCGAGCAGCGGCTGGTGGCGCTGGCGTGCCAGGCCGACGTGGTCCTGACCACCCGGCTCCGGTTCGGCGACTTCGTCCCGGAGGGCGCGCCGCTGCTCGAGGTGCTCGGCGACCCCAGCGATCTGGACCTCGCAGCCGTGTCCGCCTGCTTCGGCCAGGCGCGCGAGCGGACGATGGAGCAGGACCTCGCGTTCGGCTTCCGCCAGCTCGTCGACATCGCCGAGAAGGCGCTCTCGCCCGGCATCAACGACCCCACGACGGCGGTGCAGGCGCTCGACCAGGTGCACGACCTGCTGCGACGCCTGGCCACCCGCCCGCTGCGGAGCGGCGTGCACACCGACGCGCTGGGGCGGGTGCGGCTCGTGGTGCCCGAGCAGCAGATGGCGGACTTCCTGTCCCTGGCGCTCGACGAGGTCGAGGACTACGGCAAGGACGCCCGTGCGGTGCAGTCGCGCATCGCCTCGCTGCTCGACGACCTCGCCGCCGCCGCGCTGCCCCAGCACCGGGGGGCGGTCGAGCAGCGTCGTGCTGCCCGCTGAGGACCGTGGTCGCTCACCCGGTGCTCGACAAGGAGGGCGTGTGGGGGGCACCGTGCACCGGGGAGGGACCACGACATGCGGACGTCACGCCTTGAGCCGGAGCTGCGCCTGCGCACGGCCGTGCCCGAGCTGGTCGACCTGCCGTGGCTCACCCCGCTCGGTGAGTGGTCACCGGCAGAGGTCGAGTTCCGGGACGTCCCGGTCGGGCCGAGCCGTCACCTGGTGCGGTTCGTCCACGCCGACGGCCGTCTCTGGGCGCTGAAGGAGCTGCCCGCCTGGGTCGCCGGGCGGGAGTACGAGTCGCTGCGGGAGATGGAGCGGCGGGGACTGCCGGCCGTGCGGGCCGCCGGTCTCGCGGTCCGGCCGGACGCCGACGACGCGGTGCTGATCACCGAGTACCTGTCGGGCTGCTGGCAGTACCGCCGCCTGCTGATGCGGATCCCGCTCGACGAGACCGCCCACCGCCAGCGGCTGTTCGACGCGATGGCGGGTCTGCTCGTCGAGCTGCACCGGCACGGCGTCTACTGGGGCGACTGCTCGCTGGCCAACACGTTGTTCAAGCGCGACGGTCAGGTGCTGCAGGCTCACCTCGTCGACGCCGAGACGGCGGAGGTCCACCCGTCGCTGTCGAACGGTCAGCGCAGCCACGACCTCGAGATCCTCGAGGTGAACCTTGCCGGCGGGTTGATCGACCTGGCCATGCGCCTCGAGCAGCCACCGGAGGTCGTCGACCAGCTGCTCGACGAGGCCCGGGCCGTGACCGAGCGGTACGAAGAGCTGTGGTCGGCCCTGCACGACGAGCCGACCTTCCGCTACCGCGACCGGCGGGAGACCGAGTCCCGCATCCGGCGGCTCAACGACCTCGGCTTCGCCGTCGACGAGGTGCGGCTGGTGCAG